>JAABUL010004913.1_pt1 | contig 17279 bp, 11 predicted proteins | sample 5559151 | NCBI WGS metagenome assembly JAABUL01 (sample SAMN10711876, study PRJNA513368) | rock metagenome | isolation source: Antarctica rocks | place: Antarctica: Victoria Land, Pudding Butte sud | reverse complement strand
AGTACGCCAAAGCTGATGTACGCCAGCGTATTGCCGAGGGTCCAGCCCTCGGCGACGTCCTCCTGAATATCGATATAGTGGTCTCTCGATTGAGAACAGGCAACGCCAAGTCCTTGTACTATCTTCAAAATGGCAGCCTCGTTTACGAAGTCTTCCAGCCGTAGCCGGTATGGATTCCTGAACTCGAACTTGTTGTAATTGGCAAGCAGGCCCAACAGAAGAAACGGTTGGAAAATTGTCTCAGGAATAACGGAGTCTTGGATGAACTATGGCAATGTGAGTAAGTGGTCACCCGTTATCGAATGTTTGCTCTTCCTAAGTAGATCCAATAGACGGACCATTACACCCTGCGGATGACCCAGAGGGAAAGAGTGGCAACGCAGAACAGTGGGAAGATGCTTTTTCATTCCGAGAGGCGAGTAGAGGAACAGGGTGCTACTACCTTCATCAAAGCAGGAAACAGATCCCGATGAGCAAAGTAAGATACTAGACTTGTCTGATATGATCCGGAAGTCAAGGATAGAGCCACATCAACCGCCTTTGTCCGAATCTCTACTGGCCAATTATCAACCTACGGTCTGATCGATGAGGATTACTAAAGTACTCACAAGATCCTCCGGTCCTGACTACACCCTCGATCGCATTTGCGAAATCAAAGAAGACAGCGTCAACTTCATCGAGCCCGGCAAGGACGGTTATTATGTCTGAGCTGGGGTTGGTGTAACGCTTTGTCAATATGATACCTAGGAAGACCGTCAAAGTCTGAACTAGTAAGTCTCAAATTTGAGGGCGAGGAACATTTTCAACGTACATCAAGTGCGTTTTCTACCAATGGAGATCTGCCAGACTTGACTTGTGTGACCGCTCGTACAAAGAGCTGCTGCGTCTCATGCTGCAGCTGAATCAGATCGTCGGCGCCGAGTGCTTTCAATAGCTGTTTCAGGCGGGGCTTGTCTGGCTTGAGTAGGAAGAATTCTCCCCAAAAGCCATCCGAATCTGCCAATGCCTCATCCTCTGGTTTGAAAAGATCATCATATAGTTGAGCGATTTTAGGTTGGAACGAGCTTGGTCTGGTCTGTTGTGTGAGAGGAGAAGCTTCCATCCTTCTGATACTTTCTACCGCAATATCGGGACCTGAATAATCTCATTTGGCACTACCTAGATAGGCTTCAAGTTTCCACCGTTGTTTATCAGGACTAGTAAAACGCTGGCAGAGCTCAAAATAAGAAATTGTGAACAATTGCAGAGAATGACAACGGCCGATCACTTTATCTCCTGCCATGAGAAATCCGACGGAATCAGTAGAACAACAGGGTCAGGTTGAAAAAAACATGTGTGCTGGTAGCACAAAGGGATCAGTCATGGCTGGAAAAGTTTGCAATTCGATTGGGCCAATCATGGCTTCACAAACCGGCTGACCAGAATTGAATCCGGAAGAAACCGGCGTAAGATTTCTCCGTCATCTGGATACCTTACCCGCGAGATGCATGATACTTCTCCATTCCATGTTCATACCTCTACACCTGCTGTATATTGTCAAGTTGCTCCTAGCACACGGTTTCAGACTCTCTCATACTTTATGTGATGTCATTGCACCGGAGCGCCCAGACCTTGACATCGTCTTCCTATAACCTAATCAGATTTACAGCGACTGCTCCAGCAAACATCGCTAGGTCATACCGGCCTATACATTCCCCAATATGCCTAAGATGTCAAATGCAACAGATGAGCAAGCGAAAGCTCTCAACCGCTACAGAATATCGTCCTCATTCTCTCGACTCCGCGCCCCCGCCACCCCGCAACACAAACATCCCAGACACTTCGATAGCAGGAGTGTCACCGGAGATCAACAATAGCAGACTACCAAAACAGATAGGCCAGTACAATGCTGCGAAGCCAAATCAGCCAGAACACCAGAGCATCGGTATCACCGAACATGAAGCACAAAAAACAAAGCCAGTGACCGAGATGTCTACTACCTCCGACCCATCTACATCCAAGACCAAGCGACCCAGTAGATTACGCCCTCGAAAAGCAGCCATTTCCCTCTCTGCCACGGCTACAACTCATCTCCGCAACCTCCTCTCCCTCCCGGAGCCAAAGTTCATACGAGTTGGGGTGAAGAACAGAGGCTGCTCGGGGCTGGCATATAGTCTCGAATATGTGGACAAAGCGGGAAAATTTGATGAAGTGGTGGAGCAGGACGGAGTCAAAGTTCTGATTGACAGCAAAGCGCTGTTCAGCATCATTGGAAGCGAGATGGATTGGGTGGAAGACAAGTTGAGTCAGAGGTTTGTATTCAGCAATCCAAACATTAGTGAGTCCTCCTAGATCCTTACATTGAGTGTCTATTGGAATGCACCGCTAATGAGCACGCAGAGGAACAATGTGGATGCGGAGAGTCATTCATGGTCTAGCAGGCCCTCAGCATTATGCATCCACCATTCTAGCGACGTTAAAGAGCCACTTCTCAACAATATATCATGGTTCATGAGAAGCCCACTGATCTCGCAGCACGTTTATACCCTTCTATGACCTCTGCCATCTGACCCACGACGTCCTGCTTCAAAAGCCGCCCGGCGCATAGTCCATGATACCCACCTTCTCCACCAGCCCGTCCAAGCTCTTCACGAATGCCAAATGCTCCGGGTCCTCCTTCAAATAATACATCAAGTCCTCCTCGCCCTCAAAGTCGACGACGAAGCCGTGCGTGTATACCGCCTATCACAGCAAAATGCATCATCAGCTATCGCGAGCTCGGTCGAAACAATGGTATTGACAAAGCTAGGAAGTTCGGGAAGGAGATCGGTGTCATACGGCTCGTTCAGGGCTGATCTGCTTGCCACCAGACGAGGATTTGATATACGGTAGCGAGGTCTTGGGATTGACGCATTTGCTCTTCAGATCGAGCATGCGGGTGCACACCTATACGCTTCAGCATGCTCTGGGCTTCGACTCACCATGGGAGAGCAAATCGGACGCCTACATCGTGAACATCAGTGGACTTGGTGGTTGGTTTGAACTGTGAGGTGTCAAACGCCATGCCGGCATGAAGCGGGGAAGGCTGTCCCCGTCTCGCCAGGGGAGCGCAGGTGGTACCTCGAACATCACTACGTGAACGACCGCCATGATCGCGTGGCAGAAGAAACAGTGCTACTGTAAAGCGTGGTAAGAGTTGTCAGAGCTAAATCGCTCAAGCAGCGAAGGTCGAAAAAGAATAGAGGAACGAAAGCTTCCTCCGGCATCCAGGCCCAGCTCGCGCTCTCGAACAAGAATCCAACAATATTCGCGCACTCTCTCTATGTACTCCGTACGTCGACCAGCTTACAATGCTACGAGGATTGATTATAAATTTTGGTGGGGCTCGGATTCTCGTTAAACCCGGATGGCGCTAATCCTTCTCCAAAGAAGCGTGAGAGAGGATCAGTTTGCCGAAGAGTCAAAAGTAATATAGCTTTTAGCAGCAAGTTCAAGGTTCAAGAAGAGGGAATAATAGAGGCTATAACATAGTAAGAACTCGGATTGCCCCTTCTATCAAACGGACTATCACAAGAATAAAAACATAATCCTAAACCCCTAAACTCTACCTCAAGAATATCCTCCTCACACTCTCCTAACCCCACCCCCCTCAACCCCCAAACCCCCTCCAAGCCCCTCCCTCCCCTATAACCAACCGCACAGACCCAAACACAATCTTCCCACACCATCTTCGCATCACCCCCTCAAGCTAATCCACACCCACCAGGTCATCATCATAGAATTACCTCCCAAAGAAACACCCTAGTACCCCTTCCATTCCATTCAATCTCCATCTCCATCCCTCTTCATCCCTCTCCTTTCCACAACACGATCATCTGGAATGTTTATCCTCAGTCTTTCAACTACATCAATGATCGCAGTCACAGGACTTAAAAACTCGCTACAGAGACTCTTTTCGCTGTACGGAGATGGAAATGCGTAGTGTGTATTTAATACCGCTAGTAGTTTTCGCGGGGGTCGAGTGATGGTATGAACAATTATTTGTGTACTAAATTCTACAGCAATATGCCAGGTGTGGTGTAATAGGCGAGATTGGAGAATATCACGGTACCAATTTGCCAAATTGAGGTTGTGCTTTATTTGATACTTGAAGAGAAGTCTAGATGACACGGGGATGGGACAATGTACATAAGCTACACGTGCTGAGTGCTCATAGACCGCTTGAATCCAAAGCCCTCCCTGATCTTTGAACTTGCGGTCCGACCGAGAGGCCATCTGGTAGCCTTGCCGTCTTCAGCTCTCATTGTCTGTCTAGATACAGACTCCCCTCTCTGATCGTCTAAATTTGCTAGGTAAATTAGCCATACTATAGTCACGATCGCCCTTTGAAGATTACACACCTTTCACCCAAGTGTCTGCCCCAGAGGCCATCACAGCGCTATGTCTTCGCGTGTTGACAGGTTTGTTGCTGCGATCACCGACGCTCTCGTTCGTGCCGGGCGTGCCTGAGCGAGCTAGAACGTTCGACGTCTGTCAGCATACCTTCAGGGAGAAGAGGAGAAAGCTCGTAGGGACGAGTGTCAGAAATCTGCTGGGGCTCACGATGACGAAGGGGGCTAGAGATATTGCTGGGGGTGAGACGCTGACCGTAGATGGGGCTTGAACCGTATAGACTTGATGGTCTCGGCAAGCGAGCATGCTTAGTAGATGAGTTGTCTCGTGCGATAGGAGGCCTTGATGGTGCACTGGTCTGGGCGCTTGAGGGAACTTGTATGCTCTGTGAATTGGATCGTCGAAAGAGGCGAGAGGCGACGCTCTGATGGGTTGACTGGCTGGGGGATAGTGACATCTTGTTGAGTTTGGACCTAAGCGATGCGGAACGTCCGAGCTTGGCGTCAACCTCTTGATGTGCATCAGGATTGGCAACGCGTGGCGTGATCGGATCTTGATCAGCTGGCGGCGACCGAGCTTGCGACTCTCGTACACCTCGCTTCGTTGGCGTTGTATTGGCGCTGCTTCCACTTCTTCGGTCTTGTTGGGCTAGTAAAGACGCTCGGTCGCCAACGGTAACGGAACTCTTCTCGGAAGTAGGAGACAATTGCTCAGATAGGCGCCGCGCCCGACCGGTCGGAGAAGGATAAGACAGAGTTCGAGAAAGCTGTGTAGCCGCATACCCTTCTCCACTGAATACCGTCGCTGTAGCGGAGGTCGTAAGAGACGGCCGAATCGGTGTATGTGCCCCCAGAACCCGCGTAGCTTTGGGAGATCTATTTGGAGGTGACTCTGATTTAATGTCTGACTCTCCATCGAAGGTCAAAGCCTTGCTTGGAAAGTGAGCAAAGTTGCTATCCGAACTGTATGGGCGGCCATCTGGGATTAAAGCTGAGTAACCTTCGGCTGGGAAGGGTGTCCCGTCGAGGAGGCTTTTCTCTGTGACAATACTTGGTGTAGAAGAATTACCTGCGATAGTGGCAGAGCTCATTGTACCTGGTGTGGGCGGTAGCATAGCGCCACCGAACATCGGTCCACCGAAGGCTGGCGAAGATGGTCTCCTCTGGTGTTGTCGGATTCCCTTCCGCTCAACCTTGTCGGAATTCCGCCCTTGACGAACTTTCTGCTCCTGAGGCAGCTCGTCAGTAGTCGGATGCCCCTTGGTATCGCTTGGCACTTTCTCCATTAACTCGCCGATCGAGGAGAAACGGTCGTTCACTGCAGCATGCGTGGATTTTCGGGTAGGCGTTGTTGGCCTATTCCTCGCTTCAATCCACTTCTGCAGCCTCGCTTCGCGATGGATCTCTGGTGGGGAAGCCGCTCGAGCGGGCGGATCCTCAGAATCGTTGGTCCCATCAGTCTGACGTGGACTAATGCAATCCTTAACATCTTTTGTATCCCCGTAGATCTCCGAGAAGCCGCTCTCACTCAAGATGCTCAATCGTGGAGAGTTGATGATGTGTCCGTCCATATCGTCTTCTTCTTCATCCCCACTTAAGAGACTCTCGCTCGAATATAAGCTGCGAAGAACGTGAGTGCTCTTCTTATTTTCTCGGAGGAAGGATGGGACACGCTGTGAAGAGTCTGCTGTGTCTGGAGATAATGCTCCGGCACGAGGCTTCGAAGCCTCTGACCCTGCCTTGTCTTGTTGGTCTTGTGTGGATACAGAAGTCTGGCGGCTGACTTGCGGAGGCGTGCTTAAGTCCTCGGGCCCAACGGATGTTCGAGGGGAAGCCAGGATAGTCGAAAGCGTTCGAGAATGTCCGAAGTACATCTCTGCCGCCCCCATCTCTTCAATCTTCGCTTTCATCTCTTCATTCTTGGCTTCTAGCTCACAAATCAGACCGACGGCCTCTTGTACAGCCACATCCCTTTTCTCCAGCTCCAACAGAAGATCCTCGTTGATTGACTGCATTTCTGCATTGTCGGTTTTTAGTTTGTCAATCTCCTCGACTTTGGCTTCCAGTACGTCATTGCGTTGCCGTCGGTGGAACACTTCAAGCTTGAGGTCAAAATTCTGTTTATTGATCTTGGAAAGATGCAGCTCCATTTCCTTCATATTCATCTCTTTTGGTATAGACACGTTCCTGTTGCCGGCGCCACTGCTATGCCGAGGCTGCGAGCTCTGCCTGCCTCTTGTGCCCATTGATGCAACCGGGGAGCTCTGTACGCCTCTGTCGTCTGAATCATTCATATCATAGGTTTTGTTGACACGCTGGGTCTGTGCTTTCTTTTCTCGCAGCATGTCCTGTAAAAGGGTTGAGGAAGGGTTGGATGCCTTCCTGGATGGATTTGAGGAAGCCATGGCTTATTCTCTCGGATGCCTGCGTCTGTCGCCTCAGTGCGTAACCGGCCGTGTTGTGATCTGTCTCAGACCGTGTGTTCACTTTGAAGTGGGAAGTATGACTGATGTGTATGGTGTGGAATACTGGAGATTCTGGACTGAGCGACTTCCACAGTATGCCCCGGTCAGCGAAAGATGCAGGAAGGTCCTAGAATGTATGTTCAAGAGAGCGTCACAAAGGGTTTGTGAGGGGACAAAGGGCTTTCAATGAGGGTGAAAGCGGTAGTCAATGAGAGGGTGAGAAGGTGGAAAATGTGACAAGCAAAATCATTGGAGGGGTCGTATCCTGCGCAATGTGTCAATGAGGGGTGCGGCAGCTTTGTTCTCATGAAGCAATCCCGGCGGTTGCTGTTTGTAGAAGTTGAAGCCGTCAACAAAGGAAGGTCAGCGTATCCGCATGAATGCTCTCCTCCTCCACATCCAAGATCCAAGTGCATGGTGAAGCCAGCTGCACGACATCACGGATTTCCTCAGGGGAAGAAAAGGAAGATGCGGAGTAGAGGAACGACGAGGTCGTCCATTCGCTGGACCAAACCAACGGGATCAGCAAAGAATCACATTTTGCAGGCGCTATCACGCTGCACGGTGACGCTAACGTGCATCCCCGGCTGACTGGTGTGGACCCTGAGCCTTTCGGGCCGTCGCTGTCTCGGCTGTCAAACAAAGCCAACTAGACTTCACACTGCCTAGCGCAGTCCAGTACTTATCGTGCCCCCTGCCAAGCCTGTCAGGCTTTTTCATCTATTACTTCTACCTATCTCTCAACAGTCTTTGGAGCAAGTAGTAACTCATTATAGTCTTAACATTCTCACAAACGGGTTGGAGCATAAAAGAGGGCTCTATAAACCCCGAATACAATAATCTCCAGCTGGTAACGCGATTAGCAACATGGAATGCTTGGCTCACTTTTGATATCAATATGGGTTAGATAATAATATCAGTGCTTGAGGCCGCTGTTAATAGAGATAGGGGGACAGACGGAAAGTAGGATTTGGAAGCGATACTTCAATCCATCAACGAAGTAGAGGAAGTCAAATAACACCTGAAAAGAAAGCTTATGAGGGGGACGGCAGGTTCACGTCAGCTACAAGGGAAGCATTATATCCGGGGGACATATGATAGGAAGACTTTAATCAACATCGGTCGCCATGGTTAACGTAGTAAAATGCGCGGTAACGCAGCGAGTTCGGTATCAAGGCAATGGGCCAGGAGACTCTCCATGTTGAGATAGGTCACTGAATGCATTTATCACTTTCAAATATCAAGGCGATTGTTTGGCATCACAGGCTCCTACAGGCTATCTGGTACACGGAATCAAGCGCTAGAAACAGCATATCTCATTATCGTATAGTCGGTAAGTCCGCTAGATCAATGTTCACTTGAGTGGTAAAGGAAATACCTAGCTTCAGAACATCCTCCAGAATGACAGAGAGAGATATATCAAACGTCTGACTAACATCTGCCTCAGCCGGAGATAGTTTGTCAAAGCGGCTGTGTACGGAAAGGGGTTGGTTATCAGGATCCAATCCTTACGCTGCCATCTCGAACAGCGTCGTATACTTTGCCAGTAGCTCGTTGACAGCAGCCATCCCTTCAGCCTCATCCCTGGAAATTGCCTTGGCAGATTCGTCGCGCTCGTCTTCAGACGAGGACGTTTCTCCGTCTGTCAAGGTGACCGTAGCGCTAGAGCTTTCGGACGGAAGCCTTTGGTTGCGATGAACAGAGGGCCGGTTGCGTTCAAAAGAGATCTCCGGAAACGCATATTCGTTATCCGAGGTGGGACTTGAGGCTGGGTGATTATCGCCGAACATCCACGGTCTTGTGAAGCAATCCTTCCTACCGCTCGACCTCTTTCTTACGAAAAGCATGTCATTTCTTCCACAGCCATATCCATAATCTGTCTCTGCGAGCTGATTTTTCTCTTTTAATAAACGGGTGTGCTCGAAGAGAATTTCTTGATCGGGCTCGGGAATCCATCGCTTGATGATGATGTAATTTAGGTCCCTCTGTCGAACGCTGTCAGTTGGTCCTACCTCAGACTGCATGTAGTGTCAACAATACTTACTTTGTCCCACTCCCACGGTAACTCATATTCATCCAATGTCTCTGGACATAGGTGCTCACGATGTACCTTTACATAAGTCGGCCTTGACAGATCCACGGTCCTACTCTGTCCAAATCGAAACTCATCCTGCTCTCCAGCCCCCTTGGGTCTTTCACACTTGATGATAAGGTAGAACGACGGGAGGGATTTGAACACAATTCTTCCTTGCTGCAGGTCTTGCACGGTACGCTTCAGAGAGAGTACGGTGACCCGACCTTGTCGGTCTTTGGGTTCAAACCAATTGACCACCTTGGTTATGAGTGACCGCTCGGAAGCATCCAAGGTTTCCAACATGTCACAAAGCGACCTTAGGCCATCCGCCTGGTTCTTGGCGAGCCGTTCGCTGATTTCGTCTTCTGAAACTCTGATGTTCGACCAGCTCCAAGTAATTTCGAACGTCCCAACGCCAGCCTTGACATCCGGGCAGACGTGGTACATATAGAGCTCCTCTACTTTGGCGTCTTTCAGGCTAAGCGGTACATTTGCCCGAATTTCATCATGAGAAGCTCGGTCGTCAGGCAAGGGCCCTACAGGTGCCTCGCTTTCGACCCCTGACAAAGTGGACATTCCTGGATTTCCTTGGGATGACTTCTTGCTTGATTCAGGGATTGCGATCCCTTTTATTGCGGCTTGAGGGTTTGCACTGCCATGTGATACCCCTCCCGTCGCATGAGGCTTGGGATTACTATCCGGTGTAGGGGCCGAAGGATCCGTCTCCTTCGCACATCGTAGATCTGCTGAATCAGCCTCTTGTTCTCGTTCGACAGATCTCGCTTTGAGATCGGAGTCTGAATGAGTGCTCTGCTGTTGCTGTAGTATCAATATCGAACGAACAATGTCTTGTTGTTCCGTTGCGCTGAATGAAGCGGGTATTTTTCTACGCAGCATCAGTTTATACGTGTGTACGAAAGAGGGAAAGAAACAAAGGCGTACGTTCCAGCTACACGTTTAGTGAGAGCCAAACTCGCCACCTGCAGAATCAGTAAGATGATAAGCTCCACGCGTTCATATTGGAGATTACCTGTAACATGAGCATAAGCGTACCCTTCGCCTCCCTCAAATCCGTTCTCAAGATCTCCAGACCTGGCTGCAAGAACGGCCACTTCGCCTTTTCACGAAATGACAACTTCACTTTCTCTCCGAGTCGTTGCTTCCGTCCTCTGATCAGCTCGCTGGCCTTGGCAGTCTCCTTCTCCACTTCTTCGAAGATCTTTCGACATATTTCGGCAGAGGTCTTAGTCGTTTGCAGTCCTTGTTCAGTGAAGATAGTATGGCTTGCATTGGTAGTCTTTTCGCACATCAAGTCTCCCAATTGGTGAAGTATAGCGGAGGTAAGGGACACATCATTTCCAATGGAGCTGACACGATCTGGTGCGGTTTTAACTTGGCCCGCGAGTGCCACAATTTTGATGGAGACTTGTATTCCAGCAGTGGCTATTGCGATTATCGACGCTGCAACACTTACGCCGTCCATTGCGGCCAATAGTGGGGTTCAATGAACAGAACAATGCATGCAATATTTGAATTCAAAAGAGTTATGGCTGTGACCTGGAGAGAAGTGCTGAGAAGCGCATCATGTGAAGAAGCGCTCCTGTGCGGCTGAAAGCACAGTCATACACAGTACAGCCTGGTCAACGCATAATAGAGGGGCTCTGCCAAGAATGCGCCTTCGTAATACATGCATACGAGTGGGTATACACATGACCGGGTGACCTAGTAGCCTATTGTCCGCAGCTAGTGGATAAAGAGGCTAGCGTAGTTTTTTAGTATAAGCGCGTTATATCTTAAGGAGTTCTTAACTAGTTCTAAACCTCTTAATTAAGAAGATTATTTATTTAAATAATTAAGTAATCCTTAACTAGTTCTAAACCTCTTAATTAAGAAAATTATCTATTAAGATAATTAAGTAATCCTTAACCAGTTTTAAACCTCTTAAGTCTTAATTATATATTAAGATATTTAAGTAATCCTTAACTAGTTTTAAACCTCCTAATTATATATTAAGATATTTAAGTAATTCTTAATTAATTTTAAACCTCTTAGAAATAAGAAGTTATAAGATTAAAGTTAATTATTTTATTTTTAACTACCTTTCTATCTATTACTTTTTACTAGTATATAGAATCTTAGATATTATATTTTTATAAAATATTGAAGTAATATTATATTTATAATATTTAATCCTAGTTAGACTTAATATCTTTTAAGAAGAATAAGATAACTATAAGAATTATAAATATATATCTTATATTATTAATATTAGGAACTATTTACCTAATTAATTTAAATATTATAGTATTGTAAGTAATAGTTTAGTAGATATACTAAACTAAGCGAGTAGGCTTAAGCGCTAAGTAAGGCTAGATAGTTAAGCTATTACTTAAGAAGCTTAAGGAGCTTAAGAGTTAAGCCTTTTAAGCTAGTTAAGCTAATTATTAGGATTCTCTTAATCTCTAGACCTCTTAAGAGTCTAGCTCTTAATTAACCTAATTAAGTCTTATAAAGAGGAGTATTAAGGGTAAAGTAGAAGTAGGCTTTATTAAGTTAAATTAATATTTAATAATATTTAATACTTAAATATTAATATTTATATACTTAGGAGATAATATAAGTTAAATATAAAATTCTTATATATTATAAAAGTAATATTATTATATAAATAAAGGAATTTATATTAAGATTAATTAACTTAATTAGCTTAAGATATTTAATCTTTAAGCTCTTTAAGCTTCTTAGATAATAGCTTAATTATTTAGTTTTACTTAATATTTAAATTTATTTATTTAATTTAATATACCTATTAAATTAATACTTATAATATTAAATCCCCTCTTTAAGTATTTACTTTAAAAAGGTAACTTAATTTCTTAATATATTAATATATTATATTTATATTCTAATACTTATTATTATAACTTAATAATTAATTATAAACTCTATTAATCTTATATAATAATATATCCTTATAAGTCTTATTACTTATAAGGCCTTCCTTATTATATAACTTAATAATAATTTAAGTATAAGAAGTATTTTTATTATAATTATTAATATGATTTAACTCTTAACTTTAAGGATATAAATAAGGTAATTTAAAAGTTTAAAAAGTTAAATAATAAGATCCTTAAAATTTATTAAAATTTATTTATTTAAAGAAATTAAGGAAATTTTAATTAAAAAGATTAAAGGATTTAAGTAATAAAGAATTTATTAATATCTTAAAAATCAAGGAAGATAAGTAAAGTAATAATCTTATAAAGACTCTTATTTTTTTATTATTACTTAATAATCCTCTTAATAAATTCAATACTTTTAATATAATTAATTAACTAATCCTTAATTTTAATAAAACCATCTTAAGAGATTTTAATAATCTATTAAACTCTTAATTAACTCTTAAGTATTCTTAAAATTATTATAATTCTTTTATTTAATAAGGTATTATTAATTTTATACTTAATTTCTTCTTTTATAATATAATAAAAGATTTTTTATAAAGATATATCTAAATCTATTAATTTTAATTTAGAGATATAAATATTAGAAATATTTTAATATTAAATAAAAGGTTTAACTTATAATTTATTAATCCTTTTATCTTTTAAATAAAAAATAGTCTTACTTTAATAAGTCTTAATTTCTTACTTTATTTTTAATTTTATCTCTTTAACTTAAAATCTTTAATAAGGAGATAAACTTTATCCTCCTCTTTTAATTAAAGATATATTTTTCTTTTCTTATTAATATATTATTAAGTTCTTAAATTTATTTCTTTAATCTTATTTTATATATTTTTATATAATACTTTTATATTAAATAATAAGATTAATACTTTATTAATTTCTAACTTAAGCTTAAGATTTAGGAAGAGATTTATATATTAATTATAATTTATAAAGAATAGTAATAGCCTAGTTATTATAACTACTTATTATTATATATTAATTATATTATTAAAAGTAGTAAAATTTAATTAATTTACTTTATATTTATATAATACCTTAAGTATACTTTTATAATTTAATTTATAGATTTAATTTATTTATTTACTTATAAGTAATATATTATTAATATTTATTATTTTATTTTATTTTAAATATTAATATTAATATCTTTTAATAGTTAAATATAAATAGCTTATTTTTATTAAATATTATTAATTCTAATATATTATAATCCTTAATTAATCTATTAATAAGAATAAAACCTAATTATTTTATATTATAAGTTTCTTTAAAGGATATTATAATAATATACTTTAATAATTTATTTATAATAATTATAATTAAGTTATAGATCTTCTTTATAATTAGGTCTCCTAACTTTAATAATTTAATTATAAAGTCTATTATATTATCTTTTTATAATAATTTTAATATTAAGGTAAATTATATTCACTTATATATATAATATTTCTATTAAGTCTTTAGATATATTTGTTAATAGGTTTCCCTTATAAGTTAAATAGTAATCACGCGAAGTATTATAGATCTCGTATACTTAATTTCTTTAAGACTACCGTCTTTACATATAGTCGCCGTTAATATATTAGTATAAGGATAGTAAGGAGCCTTTACTTATAATTTTCTAGCTCTTAACTAGGATAAAGTAAATAATAAAATAATTAATTTAAATTAAGATATTAAATTAATTTTTATTTATAATAACTTAATTATATTAAGATTAAGTTAAGGAGATATAGAAAAGTTCTATACTAGAGAGCCTTCAACTAGAGAGCCTAACGGAGAAACATAGGAAATAGAGTAGCGTTAAAGTAAGCTAACCTTTATAGTCGAGTACTCCTACTTACAATATCTAGTTATCAACTATCCTTATCATTTATATAGGTAATATCGACTGAAGCGGAGAGTTTTAATTTTATTATTAATATATCTAATATTTCTTTATTTAATATTATTTAAGATCTTATTTTATTAATAAGTTATATATCTCTTAATGTATTTTTCAATATATACTTATAATCTTAATATAATATATATTCTTTTTAAAAATTTTAATATCTTTATAACTTTAGGGTAACCTTTGTTACGTATATCAAAAGTATAATGCAATATACTTAGCTAGTATATACGGCGGGGAACGCCGTACTTAGCGCGCTAGCATGCTAAGCTGTATTACTTAGTCCGCTAGCGTACTAAGCTATAAGAATGATTAGTGTACTTAGGGACTAAGTATACTAAGTATACCTCTTAGTATAGATCTCCTATATCTATATAGATAGTAATACTTCCACGTAGATAAGAGCTCCGTACTTAACTTATATTATAATTCTAGTAATCTCCTAGGCACTAAATATAATACCTTATATTAGACCTATTTAATATAAGCCTACTTATCCTACTTCCTTAATACTCCTCTTCACGAGAACTAATTATAGGTCTACCTTATCTATAGATGAAGTGAACCGTAATACTTTAAGTACCCTTAGAATAAGTACCTTAGAAAGTAGAGACCCCCCCCTAAGCGTCTAGAGTTCCCGACGCCTAACTATAGATAGTAAGGATAGATCTAAGGTTACCAGACCTAACTTATTCTATAGCGAAAGAGGAAAGCTTGAAGACTGGCTTATATAGCTTCAGCTTTACTTTGCTTTTAACGGATAGGCCTTATTAACGGCGCAGTAGCTGGCCTTCGCTATCACGTATATAAGAGGACGAGCTTAGAAGTAGGTTCATCCTTCTCTTAAGAAATACCTTGAGGATAAAGATAATTCAGATAATTAGTATATCTAGAACTAGATAGAAAGCTTTACACGATTTTATATTAAGATATAATAAGTCTTTAGTCCTTTAAATGAAAATAAGGTAGCTATATAAGTTATTTAGTACTTATCTTAGAAGAAGTCTGCTGCTAAGTATTCCACTTAGTTTTAGTAGTATATAACTAAGATAGACTGGGATAATAACGTATTAATAATAATATACTACCGCGGATTAAAGTTCAATATTGAAGAAGAACTTATATAAACTAGAGTATAAATCAATAATCTTAATACTTTAATAGTAGAGGTTATAGAGGTTAATAATAAGCTTTATAAGTTAGTAATAGAGAAATAATATAATAGTAGAACCTTTAGAATAGGATAATCAAGAATCTTCGCTAGTAATAGACTAGGAAGATAATAATATTAATAACGCGACCTATATAAACATATACTAATGGAACTAGACTTCACTTAGAAATAAGACAAGGGAAAATTCAGGGGTAAGAAGTAGCTTAAAAGGGGTAAGAAAGTAATAACCTATTATAACTATAGTAAACCAGGCTACTTCGCTAGAGACTACCGGTTAAAGAATATAGTACTACGACCGTAGTTAAACGTACTAAGAAGAGTTCTATATAACGAACCTTCTAAGGATCTAGAGAACTACGACTCGATCTATAAATAGATAGAGGTAGAGAAACTACTAAAGGAAGTTATAAAGGGAGAACGCTATTTCAAATTTATATAAAAAGTATATTAATTTATTAAGAATCTAAAAGACTATAGAATATTACCCTAGGATATTAATATAAGAACTATAAGGTATCTTATCCTAATAGGACGAGAGGACTTGAAGCTTAAAGAAATCTTAAAGGACCTAGTTATTAATATCTAGATAGAAGTAAACTAACTATAATAATAACTTAAAGATATTCAAGAGAAGAAGATAGAATAGGAATCTTTAGATAACGGTAAGGTTCTGGAGTATAGCTTAGAACATGGATAAGAAAGTTAAGAGAGTTTAGAAGAAGAAGCGCCACGCTATAAAGTTAGTAAGGATGCTCTAGATAACTCCCTATCTTATACCACCACATTACAAGGATTAAATAAAGGAAAACACTTAGAGAAAACGTATTACAAAGAAAAGCTTTACGTTAAAGACTACCGATTTAACTTAGTATACTTAGAACACGGTGTTATGTATTAGATAGCCTGCGCCGACGACTACTACGAGTACTACTACCAAGTTCAGTTAGAGCTAGGAAGATAGGCAGTAAGTACGTCTTATAAACGAATAAACTAGAAGGATTACACGAAAGATAGTTATAACTAGCACTTAGCTAGCAAACGGTATAACCTATAGTTTCCAGGATCTACTATAGACTAGTACGACAGTGTGAAGAGGTAACTAATATATAGCTTAAACGAAGAGTATTACTACTTATTAGAGTAGTATACTTACATGTATAATAGATATTAAAAATATATAGAAGTTAAGAAGATATACGGTTTTCTCCTTAAATAGGGAAAAGAGTAATCTCTTATATTATAAGGAGATATAAGTAGATTAATATACTAACCTTAAAGCAATTCCTATATACTACTTAATATGATATATATATAAATATACCGGTACTAATCAATAGTTAACGGACTATTATAATAATAGATTCTAGAGTAACTAGTAACTTCGCTTCCTAGGATTTAGTACGGTTACTAGGCCTACTAACCCGGAAGAAGAAAGAACAGTATAACTTATAGATAGCCGACGGGTTAACGCTATTAATAAGAAGGATAAACGAGGAGATATACTCGCTACCTATAATAATTCAACGCTATTATAAGGAACTAACCTTTAATATAGTTAAGATAGCTACTTATTATATTATTTTAGGAATACCTTAGTTAAAGAAGTATAATCTAGTAATTAATTAGAAGAAAGGAGTACTTATGTTTATGAATACTAGAGATGTTACTAGTATATAACCTATACGCTAATAGCGGATAATAATAGATAAGAAATAGAACTAAAGACTAGTTAAAGCTTATTATACTTTAGTTTCAAAAAAGGACGACCTTGAACGAGGGTCTAACTTAGTATATACTGATAAGGGTTAGCCGGATAACTAAGCTAGAGTTATTAAAGGATATGATAAACCTCCTAATATCTTATAAGAGTATAAGAAATAGATATATCTCTTTATAAAAGAGATAATAGTAAAAGCTTTACCTATATATTAATCTTAGGATCATGAGATTAAACTTAAACTAGGAAAGAAACTAATACTTAGACTAATCTATATATTATTAGAAAAGGAACTTATTATACTACGTAGGTATATTAATAAGAACCTTAAAAAGGAATTTATTTAAGAATCTAAATTACTAGCAGGTTATCCAATCCTCTTTATACTAAAAAAGGATGGAAGTCTTAGGCTATACGTCGACTATTAGAAGTTAAATGATATTACTATTAAGAATTAATATCCTTTACTAAACATTAGCGAGCTATAGGATAGACTCTCTTAAGTAAAGATATTTACTAAGCTTAACTTATAAGGAGCTTATAACTTAATCCGAATAAAGGGAGGAGAAGAATAGAAAACTATATTTAGGACTTAATATAGATATTACGA
>JAABUL010004910.1_pt1 | contig 17293 bp, 36 predicted proteins | sample 5559151 | NCBI WGS metagenome assembly JAABUL01 (sample SAMN10711876, study PRJNA513368) | rock metagenome | isolation source: Antarctica rocks | place: Antarctica: Victoria Land, Pudding Butte sud | reverse complement strand
TTCACGTCCATGTGCAAAACTCGGAGGCGCTCTGTGCATCCTGAGAAGTCACTGCTGACAGACTGGCAGCTGCCGAGCACAGCAAGCTGCTGGAGTTTCGCTAGGTTTCTACGCCGGATTCATGTGATTGAAGATGAGGGGCTAGAGAATGACGGCAGGATTCGGTATTCCGTTTTGCATCAACTACCTAGCAGACTCCGTCAACTGCCACAACTTGCCTGCTCGCTACCTGGTGCAGGCGAAGCATCAAATCAGTGCAGACTGCTGCACGAACTAAACACAATGCTTTTTCAAACCAGTCGGCACACAGATAGGACACGATTAGGGACTGCTGATTCCGACAGTCAACTTCAGGATGACTTGGCGGCATCGTAGCGCTCGCCGACATTCTTCCAGTTGACCACCTGCATTTCATGATTGTGCGGCAGTTGAATTTGGGCGCGCCAACCGAATGAAGGAATGGTCATTCTGGGTGCGGGGATCAGTAACCATTTACATTCAGCAAATTAAAAGATTTCAATTCCAGGAATGCAAGTTGTGCGCGCCTTCCAGATGTTCTTCAGGTAGTCGGGCCGCACGTTCTTGTACTGCAGGTAGTACGCGTGCTCCCACACATCAATGCCCAGCAGCGGCGTCAGCCCCTGCGACAGAGGATGCATTGCCAACATTATTTACTCAGCCGATCGGCCAAGAAGATGTGCACAGTGGGAGCTTTGCAGCAAGCATCACTGCCTTTGCTCATCGAAGCCTATGACTCTGCCGGGCGGTCCGCGCCTCAGAAGGTGTTCTCAGTACGCTGTGATTCATGGTCAGAGAGGCAGGCGCTAGGATCACAGGGACAGCAGTTGATGTGGCACAGGTCACCCTGGTGACCAGCGGGTCCTGGTCGGCTGTTGTGGCAATTTCTCAGCCGCTGCTCTGGTGCTGGGCACTAATCTCGCGTACTGCTCAACCAGGTGTTGTGCTCGTTGTATGACATGTACCAGGCCCAGATATGAGTGTTGCGAGCAGCACCTTGGTGACCAGCGGGTCCTGGTTGGCTGTGGTGGCAATCTCCAGGTGCCCCGTCTCCTTGTTGTACCCCAGCCAGCCCCACCCTGACCCCTGCGTATTGAGGTTTTTACCCTGTCAGTCCATCGTCACATGTAGCGCAATTCAAAGAGTCAGGATTTCACGCAATTTGATTCAGCTTGCCGCGCGCCAATGAGGATCAGAACTCAGATGACGGCAGACCTGCACGGCGGCGGTCTTGGGGTTGAACTTGGAGATGAGGCTGTCCACCGAACCAAAGTCCGCCTCGATGGCCTTTGCCAGCTCGCCGCTGGGCGGCTCGAAGTCCTGCGGTCGTGAGTTTGTCAGTGTTACCATAGGTGCAAAACTGCGATGCAAGCTGGGCAGCGAAGACGACATGTGTGTTGCACGTCGGCTGGCGCGTCTTCCATGGCCCACCTTTGGCGGCGTGAGATTGGTCCAGAAGATGGAGTGGTTCACGTGTCCTGCAGTCGAGTGGCAATAAAATACAACTACCAGTTCTGCAGACACAATGTCAATGACGCCATGCACAGTGTCGTCGCCGGCGCGGCGGCCAGACACGCAGGCGCAGTCACTTGCTCACCGCCGCCGTTGAACGTGACGGCAGGCTGCAGCTGGATGAGTTTGGGCACATCGGTTTTGGCATCCGCCTCTGCCAGCTGCGCCGCCGTCGCGTTGAAGTTCGTGACATACGTCTGGTGATGCTTCTTGTGGTGCAGCTCCATGATCTCGCCGCTGATCACGGGCTCCAGCGCCGAGTAGTCATACGGCAGGTCCGGCAGCGTGAGCGTGCTGCGGCGGGACATTCGGAAATATTTTACACGCAGGACGATTTGATGTGGTGGGGTTATCTGCATTGCTGTGAGAATGCAGTGAGAATGTAAATTCAATTTGAGTTCTTAAACGAGCCAGGCACTCAGCAGGGAGTCACAAGACGGGCCAAAGAGCGCGTCTTCCCTCACAGTGCCCCACCTGAGACCTCGGACGGATCGGGTGCCCTTGACAGCAGCGCGCGATGCGATGGCCGCTACGAACGACATGTTGGCGATCTCAAGGTGGTACTTATCGTGTCTCTGCGAAAATATGCAATTGCACTCGACTTTTCCGTCTCGGAGCTCTGATGCACGTGAACAGAAGGGGCTGAAAGGGGCTGCAGCATTGCCGTTTACACCTGAAGCCGGTGCCTTTGCGCCTGGAAAAGGACTCCAGGCCAGGCAGCATTCAGCAACTCTTGGCCACTTGTGAGCTTGCACCAGCGTGACAAAGTACTTGCCAGTTTTCAGCATAGCTTCACTGGCCGCCTGCACTGCCCGCTGGCTGCGCTGCTTCCCTTCAACTGTGCCCAGCATGCTCGCCTCGCAGTCTTGGTGCAGTAGGGTCAGGCCGACCGCCGCACAGTGTGACAGGCAGCTTCAGACAGCGTTGCGCCGCCCTGCGGCCTCCGCGCTGCATGGAGTCAGGCAGCACATGATCGGCGCGCAGCCAGCGGCGCGACAGCAGGCGCTCGACGCAGGACGCCTGGCAAGGGCGAGGCCATTCGGCAGGTGGGTGCAGATGATGAGACCCTTGATGAGCTTCACCCAACTCCACGCATCTGTGATCCCCCAGTTGTACGTTTCATGCCATGCAATGCGACATGTGGCACCGGCGCTCTGCAGGCGGTCACTGAGGGTGTGCGCCGGCTGGGGCGACCCCATCGAGTGGACGGCAGCGAAGGTCGTCTCCAGCAGTCCGGCAGCGAAGGGGGTGCGTGCCTGCGCGGGGTCTGCATGTTGATGCGTGCACAAGCCTTTCGCGTGCGACTCTGCCATCTTGTGCTGAGCGCGCTGTGCACACTGTGTGCTGCCAGCATCTCATACCTTCAGCTGCCACTGTCGCTGACCTGCCCGGTTTCCGCTGTCGTAGATGCAGCGGGTGACTGTGGACACCGGCAGCATCGCGGACGGCTACAAATTCCCGGGCCAGTATGTGCAGGTGCGCGTCCCTGCTCGGCAGCCGCCGCATCCGCCTTGGCTGCTGCCCATGCATCTGTGGGCTGCGCCATTGATTCAGCGGTTTGCCTCCACCGTGCTGGTGAAGCAAAGCTGGAGTGTATCCTTAGTGCATGCGGCTGCCTCCTGGATTCCGCATGAGGGCTACACCTCTGCCGAATATATCGCAGGTGCGGGTCGGCGAGAGCAAGCCGGGCTTCTTTGCCATCGCATCGCCGCCAGACCCCAACAACCAGGGCGTCGTGGAGCTGCTGGTGAAGCCGGTGCCCGACACAGCCTCGCAGCTTATAGCTGACGCCAAAGCAGGTGCCAATTGCCTGCATTGCCTGCAGATTGCCTGCAGGCGACTCTGCAGGCACCACTGCTTGTTGCGCCAGGCTTGCGAGCACACAGCAGTGCTGCTTCCCCCGGCCAACGCAAGTCACGCTGCAGCCTTGGCTTCCCAAGACGGCTGCCATGGACACCGGACCGACTGTGTCCGCTGCCGAGCCGTCGCTCCAATGGCTCTCATACTTCCAGTCGTGCTGTACTGACCCCAATTTGAAATGTGTGCTCCCCTGTGTCTGCAGGCGACAGCGTGGACGTGAGCCCGGTCATGGGCAAGGGCTTCCCCATCGCCAAGCTGCCGGCGGAGCAGTACGACACCGTGCTGCTTTTTGCGACCGGCTCCGGCATTGCGCCCGTCAAGGCGCTCATCGAGTCCGCCGACCTGCAGGTGACCTCCTGAGACTTTCTTTAGCACCAATTCTGTGAGCACCTGTAGTAGCATGGCAGGCGATGTTCGTGACGCTGGCGTGAGGCACCGACCTGCAGGTGAGCCGACAGGCCACTTGAGTGGAGGATTTGAAAGACTACACGTATCCTCGCCATTGAAGGTAATCGAGACAACTAATTCCTTCAGTCGTCTCGGTTCGGCATAGTGCTGGCGGTGCTCCGCATACGCGGAGGCTGCTGAGCTACCTGCGTGATTGTAGCGATGGCTGGCAAGGCAGCACAGAACTTGCTTAGGGCCAAGGCGCATTGCGGAGCTGCCAGAAAACGCTGATTTGATCTTTCGTGTGTCCACAGGCGTCAGGCCGCAAGGATGTGCGGCTGTACTACGGCACGCGCTCGGAGGAGGCGACGCCATTTGCAGAGGATGCGGCTGCGTGGGAGGGCGTGAAGATAATCAACGTATACTCCTCGGCCGGCGAGGGCTACGTGCAGGCAAGTGTCATGCACACCGACGCTGACACTTCAACAAAAAGCTTTGATGATCGTCAGCCATTCCCACGTTCCCCACATGTGTCCAATTTAAACAAGAAAGGACAAGATCGTGGCTGGCGCGCATCGTCCTGCGTGATTTCCATGCGAAGGTGCCAGATCGACAGATGCTGGTGGATTGCTGTGCAGGACGTGTTTTCCAGGGACGGCGCTGTCGCGGACGGCGCCAAGACCGGCGTGGTGCTGTGCGGCCAGAAGCAGATGTGCGAGCAGATCACGCAGATCCTGGTGGAGCGCGGAGTCTCCACCGACAACATTCTGACCAACTTCTGATATTGACTTGGTGTAGGGCTGCTGCAGAAATTTTTTGATTGGCCGTACTGTACGTGAACTGCACATGCCACTTTGATCGACATGTCAGGTTGGAGACCATTTGTATAGACCTCGTGCTCACTCACCTCACGACTCAACGCTGCAGCTAAGTATCAATCCAATAGTACATATCGCATTCCTCGAGGCAGGCCTGAGCTGGCATTGCAGTTTCGCTTCCAGTGCTGCTCACAGGCCCACGTGGTACGACCGGCCAGACACGTTGTGGATGTGGGTGGCGGACGGCGCAGCGACAGCCCACTCGTACCACACCTTCTGCGGCCCCACGCACCGCCACATGTGCACCTCCACCGCCTGCGTACAGAAGCGAAGAAGTGTCAAGTGCTGCAAGTGCAATGCTGCAAATACCCTGTTGAAAGCGTGGGCGTGGTTCCAGGCATCACCACTGATGGAAGCGACAGGGGAGACAGGCAGGCTTCTCTTGCAGCCGCGATGCAGCTTTGCAACATCAAGGCAGGGACCCACCTCGCCGGCCGCGAGGTGCACGGGGTCCTTCAGCGGGAAGTAGATGGGGAACCAGCTGAACATGTTAGGCGTGTGCGTCGGCGGGTGGATGCTGAGGTGCACGTCGCCGTACAGCTGCAGGGGACCACATCAGTTCAATATGTAATATATGATGTAATCAACATCTTGACGTGTAGCATATAACCAGTTTGACCAAAATAAACTGCAATGTGAGTATCTTTCTTAACGGAATCAAAATTACCTGCGCATCAAAGTAGCCCGCAAAGCCGTGGCACACCGCTGCCGGCGTTCCGGGCCGTTCGAAGCGCAGCTTGATGTACCTGGCGGGCAGCAAGATGCCAGCGCAATGAGCATTGTTGGAAACATGGTACGCCTTCAAATACCACTATGGCACCCCGACACCTGTGCAACGACGCATCCCAGGGTGGATATGTGCCACAAGTTCCATTGCTGCCCCTGAGCGGCAGTCGACCACAGCGCAGCACGCGTCCCAAGGGAGAAAGCCAGCTCCCCTGCCTAGGGCATTGCAGCGGCAGCGCACCGGGTGTTGTCGATGATGGCGTCGCGATTGGGGTGCACAAAGGTGAAGACGTCCTGCGTGGCGGCCAGCGCGTTGAAGCGGTGCAGCTTCACCACGAACGGCGTCTCAAAGTGTTCCAGGTCGTCATACGCCTGTAGACCACGAATATATGGAAACAGAGATTGGGTCGCCAATAGCGCCACACGTTTTCAGCCAACAGCTGTGGATTTCCTCAAAAGGGGAGCGCACATCAGGCATCAGGGGCAGGCAGATGTTGTCAGTAGGCACACTTTCCTGACCAGACGTCCAATTCATGAGAGTCTTCCATCCTGTGGACGCCGCACCTTGACGTCGGACCACACGCGGAAGGCGGCGATCGGCTGCAGCTGGCTGGTGTAGGCGGCCGGGATGGAGAGGCCGTCTGGCTTCAGGAAGCGCTGCGCGCCGTCCAGACACTCGGGCGACAGCTCGTTGTCGCCCAAGCTGCCCAGCAGCTCCGACACCAGGATGTCCGCCGCCGCCGGCGCCTGCCACGCGCGCATGTCCGCGGGCGCGATCGTGACGCGGTCCTCCCACCTGTGGTTTGTGGGCTTTCCGGGCTTTGTTCGTGTTGGAAAAACAGCGCGCTGATGCCGTCTGCATCGACATGCAGAAGGTTAACACGCTTTGGCTCGGACAAATGCACAGCAAGCGACCTGTGGACAAAGGCAGAATACGGGCCGCCACCCAGCAGCAGCCGCCGCCCGCAGGCACGCACCGACGCTCCGATACCATCAGCAGCAGCATCAGCAGCAGCAGCAGCTGCAGCACAGCTGACGGGGAGGGTTTTGCCTTGCTTTTTGTTTTGTACTTCTTTTCAAAAGGAGGCGCGCACCCCTCCGCGGCGACGAGCGCCCACAGGTGCACGACCGCGTTGACGTTCTTCTCCACGGCCCACACACGCACGCGGCGCCCCGTTGCCGCCGCCGCGTTGAGCGTCGCCCGGATGAGAGGGCCCCGCCCAGCGCCCACCACCATGACAGTCACCTGCTCCGCCACAGAGATTGACGCCTCAGAGACCCGGTATAAACCCTATAGAAAGCCTGGAGATATGAAGTTTGGGGTTTCAAGTCACGATGTTCAAGGTGCCTTCGTGGCGTCTACGTCCATCGGGCGTGCCTGGCGCCCTCAGGTGTAATTTGATAAAATATTGATATGTGCGATGTTCAAGATGCACCTCCGTGGCGGCGACGTCGGTGTCGGGCACGCGGTCGCGCAGCGCCGCCGCAATAGCCAGCTGGTACTGCGAATACTTCTGGCCGTCGCGCTCGAAGGTCTCGTATGTGGTGGACTCCAGGTTGTCCTGCAGCGGCTGCAGCGGCGACTGCACGCGAACACGAAATCACACAAGTCAACAGCATGAAAGCCGCGGAATTTGAGGCGGATTTCAGGCGGAGGACTACAGGTTCTCCTGCAGCGGCTGCAATGGCGACTGTGGCAAGGGTGACGAAACAGTTAGAAGGTGGCAGCGTTTGGGACGCCTCGGCCGGGTGTGTCCTGCAGCGGCTGCAGCGGCGACTGCTCCAGAGGACGCCACAGGGTCAAGGACGGCCTCGGGCGGAATGTCATAGGAGTTTTTTTGTTGGCCCACAAGTGCATGTTGGCCAAGACAACTAGAAGCTTGTGCTGCACCTTACGCTGGACGACAGTGCCTGAAGGCGTCGTCCAATGCTGTCTCGCAGGAACCTCTTTGGAACAGTCAAACTTAGGGGTATGCATCAAACCGCCCACCTGCAGGGAGTCGCGGTAGCCGTGCTCCAGCTCCTCATCGTACAACACCGTTGCACGGCGTCTTCCAGTATCTACGACGCGATCTCTATCGACTAGATAAATCGGGGGTTTGGGGCTGTTGCTTACCTGCAGGAAGTCGCGGTAGCCGCGCTCCAGCTCCTCGTTCGACGACAGTGCCGGCAGCTTGCGGAACAGGTAGGACAGGTACTCCCAGTGCAGCCGCAGCGGGTGTGTCAGCTCCTCCTCGGGCCCCTGCGCGCCGTGCGGGGGCAGCGCCATGTCAGCGCGACATCAGAGCTCCTTCGTGTTTGCACAGATACCCAAAGACGCAGCTGCTCTGCAGACATGCTCCGCAGGCCGAGGCACGCTGAATACGATGTCTGAATGGGCGATGTGTGCGGAACCAGTCTCCGGGTGGTGGACTGCACGTGGACGGAGTCACATGAGATGCGCATGTTGACGCAGACCTGTGCAGCGGCTGACGGTAGCAGGGCGCTCTCTGCCGGCGTCGGCTCTGGCGCCGGCTCCGTCGGTGGCTGTTCGTTTGTCAGCAGCACCTGGCACAGAGCTCCCAGCGTGTTATACCAGATTGCACGAGCCAGTGAACTGACACATGCGTGTGTCATAGCCGTCGACTCGCAGTGTCAGGCACACAGCTGCGATGCATTAACGCTGGGTCCTGCGCAGCACGACATCAGCAGGTCCGAGCTATGTTCAACTCCCTCAAAGCCTGACAACCAGCGCACCTGCACGCCGAGCTGCAGGAAGCGGGAGAGCAGCTCCTGGTGGCCCTTAGGCAGCACCGGGAAGCCCTTGCGGTTGCGCGTGAACACGCTGGCCGGCAGCGCGAGCGCCTTCACCGGCTCGCCCACCCACCGCTCCACCTCCGCCGGAGCCGGCAGCTCGTGCGGCACCTGCGCGCGTCACGGTTTACACTCTCTGCTTCAAGACCCCCAACAAATCTGTGAATGGGTGTCCTCATGGAGGGTTGCCCACCCACCGCTCCGCCTCCTGCGCCGCCGGCAGCTCATGCGGCACCTGCACGCCGCTGGTTCAGCTCCTGGATCTAGGCCACTCAAGAGGGCGAGACTTGCTCGTGTGGGGTGTACTTTCGGCCGCCAAACATCCAGGGCGTGAGCACATCAGGATCAGCATGTGATCCAGGACCGTGTATAGGCAACATGCCATGGTGGAAAGGGGGTGTAGCAACGTCTCACGTGCAGCAGGACGCCAAGGCGCGTGTGGAACCCAGTCAGCGTCTGCAGCTGGTTCCACAGCCGTCCCCAGTCGGCGCCCTGCTGCGGCTGCTGCTGCGCCAGCGGGCTGGCGGCAGCACCGTCGACGCCGTTCAGCTGCGGCGAGGCATCCATCGCGGCTGACGCCGAAGATGCGGGCTGCTGCGCGGCCGACTGCAGCGGCACTTGCACCCACAGCGCCATGTTGCTCAGCCCCGTGATGAACTGCGAGAAAGACAACATTCAACATTCAACATCACAGACCACAAGCGGGGCTGATCCAAGTCCCCTAGCTGCATGCACGCTACAGGCAATGCAGCGGCGGGGATGTCAAGTGCAGCTGTTCCTGCGTCATGGCACATGCAGGTGGACGGCTCGAGGGTTCCTGCCTGGCCCACGAGGCGGGCGTAGTTGGCGTTGCCCTCTGTTGGCGACAGCACCGGCAGCATCACTGCCTGTAGCGACAGGTGCGCCGCCCACGCGAGCTCCTGCTGCAGCGCCGCCTCGCTGTCCAGCCGCAGTGCCGCGTCGGCGGCATCCGGCGCGACCCACGGGCTGACCTTGCCCACCACCTGGTGCAGGCAGGGAGAGTTTCGTCAGCGAGGTGACTGTCTCGATGCACGTGTGCTGTCCAGTCGCAGCGCCGCATCGGCGGCGGCCGGCGCGACATACGGCCTGACCTTGCCCACCACCTGGAGCACGCAGAGAGGCAGTGCGTCAGGAAGATTTTAATCGCACAGCATGTTTCGCTGTCCAGCCGCAGCGCCACCTCGGCGGCGTCCGGCGCGACCCACGGACAGGCTTTCCTTGCCCGTTGTGAGGAGACTGACAGCACAACAGACCTGAAGGCAGTGCGTGCATGCAGCTCCACATGGCTCAAGGACGCATGATGGGGTGTGGCAAGCGTTGTGTTGCTAGATCATGGTGTATGCCGCAGGAGGGGAAGCCGCATGAGCAGCCACTCCTGAGCGGCGGCGATGTGCATGCCAATGTGCTATGGCTGCACACGTCTTGTACCAATTCGGAACCCGTAACTCGCCTGGCTGCTCCACTGGCCGCTGGTGAGCAGCACATCCTCGCGGGTGAACGGCGGCCGCAGCTGCCCAGGCGGCAGCGCCTCCGTCGGACGGCGCCGGTAGCGCGGGTGCGTCAGCGGTGCCACCAGGAAGTCAAAGCCACCCGACAGCGCGATCTGCAGCACACCACGACCATGAGTTGCTGGAGACGAAGGCAGCGGAGCTGCCAAGCCGCCGCTGGGACGCCAGCATTGAAACGATTCGACTTGCGTCTCAATTCTCCCCTTTACTGCCGTTGGTTAAACTTCAACGACACGCTGCAAATATGTCTGCAATTAAGATGAGGCTGTACCTCGAGCTGCTCGGCGATGTCAGGAGAGTAGGGGATCTCGACGCCGGCATACTTTGCGTCGCCGCAGTCTGACCGCTGACCAAGAGGCATGGTGCCACACTTCTACCTGCAACGCGCGGTGCTTCAGCGATTGCTGATCTTGACGCAGTCCAGATTGTCGGTGGAATTGAGGTGGAATTGAGAAATTTTGCTGGAAGTGCAGGCGTGTGAAGCGCTGCGTAGGTGACAGAATAAGCTGATACACTGTGTTGATGATGCTCAGCCAAGTGTGCGCGTGAGGTGACTGTATTTTGCGGGTATGGTAGCCGCCTTGGGCACAGGAAGCAGCATGCACGTGCAAAGCATACAAAGCATGCTGCATTGTACGGGTTTCACCTCGCCAGTTCTAGTCAGAAGCCCGGTGTACCGAGCAATTCAGATTGGTCTGCGCTGTGAGCCTAACACCCGGCAGCTGTGCATGCGCAAGTGTGGGCGTCAGCTGGCAAGATCGACTTCGCGATTTGCGCCTTTAATAAGCCTCGAGCGCTGCATGGTGCCTCGGCACCAGGCTCCCATATGTCTAAAAAGAGTAAGAAGCGTAAGAAGCGGGTTAGTCTGCTCTCTGATGGAGCTTTGACTGCCAGGAGCCCTGCAAGCACACAAATGCGTTGACCTAGACTCGAATCCAAGCGTGACTAGACTGCTGTGTTTGATGCAAGAGGCAGATGTTTGATCTCACACCACTGCAGGAGCATACCTGACAAGAATGCGAACGACGTAGCGACGTTTCAAGACTGCCATACTGGTTTCGTTGTCCGCGTCTGATCACTTCACCGGTTGCAGCGTCTCAGGATGAAAGCATGCGCGCCAGAAGAAGGCGTCGCTGGCGCTGGTTACATCCTCCGGCAGCGGCGTCGGCAGAGCATTCCTGCAGCAGTACGACTTCTGTGTGTCGCAGCATCTCTGTATGTCACAGCATCAGGGACGAGGCCCCGAACATCCCCTGACGTGGTGCTGCAAGCAAACAATGCAGGTGATGCAGGGCTTTGCCAGAAGGTCAGGAGTTTGATGCAACAACTTGCAGGTGGCCTTGGCGCAAACAACTGGACTGCAGGCTGCGACCCTGCTGACACACCTGAACACCCAGCACTGGTACTCCACATCCTGCAGCTTGCTGTGGCGGCGGCCGGCGCGCCGGAACAGCTCCCGCTCTGCGTGCTCGCCCGCGCCGGCAAGGATGATGGAAGCGTCCTTCCTCGTTTTTCGTGCCAGCTCCTCCTGCATGCAACGAAGCGGTCTGTCATCTTGTCATCTGGAGCTAGTGATCAGTGTCAGCAGGGCCTGGCTTAATCAAGAGAATGCTTTCAAACCCTGCCCCTTGCCGCCCCCGCAGGGTGGTTGCGAGCTGGGCCGAGCGGCGCAGAGCGGCGCAGCTGCCACTTCGTATCTGTGCATGCAACACGGATGGCTCCAGCAGCAACCTCCTGGACGCCAAAAAGCCATCAACGAGCCTGTGAAAACCCAAACCCCATCAAACCAACACCCTCAAAATCCCGCACCATGTCGGAGCGGTCAATGAAGTCGGAGTGCTCCGCCCAGATGGAGCCATCCGGCAGGCTGTAGATCGCGTGCAGCCAGGACCAGGAGATGAGGGTGTTGCCCTCCTCGTCCTCGCCCAGGTTGAAGCAGGCGCCGTGCGGCTCATCCCGCATGTCGAACGTGTACGTCTCCCCACCGTCCTCCTGGTCTGGGTCCACCACGTCCGCCGCGCCGTAAAACTTCCAGCCTGCGGTGCAGAAGGGACCAGGTGAGAGAATCATATGAGCTCAGTTGAGCCTGTCTGTAAATCTGTAAAGTCCTCCTGCATGTGTACGTGTTCCCGCCGTCCTCCTGGTCTGGGTCCACCACGTCCGCCGCGCCATAGAACTTCCACCTGCGGCGCAGAAGGGGGGAACAAGGTGGGACATCCGTAGGCGCCGGAATTGCATGTTTGGATTGTCTCCGAATCTGAGACGTCTTCCCGCATGTGTACGCCTCCCCGCCGCCCTCCTCCTGATTTGGGTTGGCCACGTCCGCCGCGCCATAGAACTTCCAGCCTGTAGGTGCAGAGGGAAACAGATGGGAGCCCTGCATGTGGCGATTTTGAGATTACAAACTGCGGGCTGTCTCGGAATCTGAGACTTCTTCCCGAAGGTGTACGCCTCCCCGCCGTCCTCCTGGTCAGGATCCACCATGTCCGCCGCGCCGTACAACTTCCTACAGGATCCCCCCTGCTGCGGATGTATATATATATGTATGTATGTACATATATATTGCTGGGTCGGCTGCGCGGACATCCGCCACTCTCAATGGTTCCCAATTTCCATCCCCGTGTGCATGAGGCGCTCCGAGCTGCGCAAGGTGTGATGCAGCTACTCGTTGTGTCTCACACAGCATGATCGAGATACTGGGACAGCTGGTATCGCAGGATCTAATCTATCTGAAAGTTCTGACGACATTCTTGTGATTTCATCTTCCGATTGTGCCCCACCTGTAACATCCTGCCGCTTGTGCCAGACCAGGCCAGTAAAGCCTTCCGGCGGCGCAGCCTGCGGCTTGAGCAGCGTGATGCGCTCGTCGCCGAGCAGCTTGGGCCCGTTGCGGGGCCAAGTGGACTCCCTGGCCGGCTGAGGCCGGAGGCTGCTGCCACTACTGGTGCCGACACCTGCAGGGCCAACGCGCACTGCACCAACCCACGCGCACTGCACCAACCCTCCGGGCGCAGCTATCATAGTCCAACATCAGGACACCAGCAGTGAAATGCCAAAATGCGGCATCCGCCCCTCAACTGCAAGGCAGGCCACGCGCGGGACACCATGCATGGTGCAGCTGCCGCACCGTGAAGGTGAGCGGGCCGGATGCGGTGCGATTGGGCGAACTCCGCCCTCCGATGTGCCTGTGTCTGCACAGGGAGGGCAACAACTGAGGCAACCAGTCTTGTGCAGCGCTGAGGCGCAGGAGAATGCCACGATTTGCCACTGCATGTGCGTTTGACCTGACCTGAGCGGCGATGCGGGTGTTGTGTCGCCGCTTCAGGTCCGCCATGCTCCGAGTGGGCAGGATAGCAGCGATTTCCGGCCACGCTATGCCAACGCCTCTCGCCTCAGCTACCAGCGTGTCCTCCTCATTGTCCAAAGCTTGCTGCATCGTCATGGTCGCTTGCATCGCTGCCGCGAAGTGCTGCTGCTGCTGCTGCTCGCTTTGCTGGGCTGCCGACTGCGGTGGCGGATCTGGCCTGATGGCCGGCATCACGGCCTGCATGTGGAGCACTGCGGCACAGCACGGGAGGGAGTTAGGCACGCGGACTGGTTGTGCAGGCACCCTGGGGTTATGACCATGGCAATGCACTCACCTTGACGAAACGCAGCCTCACTGAGAGGAAGCGGGAGCTGCATTGTACAAGAGCTGATCGCTGTGCGCGCAGGACCTCAACCGTGTGCCGCTGTGTCGAATGAGACGGCTTGAGCAAACAGTGATGCGATGCACAGCTATCACTGATCAGCCAACGCTGCTGCGCAATTCGGCGAATGAGTATGATTCGAGCATCAACAGCATCGATACTTCTGAGCGTTTGATGCAGTCGGACTGCGTTTTGGCTGTCTACAGTGTCGGAGGGGGGCGCCACGATGTTTGTCGTGCCTCCGCCGTAGATGCCGCCGCATACCTCTGCCACACGCCTGACCATTCACTGTTTCCACACCATCGGAAACGCAACCGCGGTGTAGGCTGGGCACAATGCACTCAGGCAGGGTTGGTCAGGGTGAAGCACGTTCTGGCGCTGTCCCAGTAATGCAAGACCGCGCTTTGGCAGGAGGCCAGCTCCGAGGGGTCGTAAGGCACAAGGGTCAGCGACAGATAGAGGAGCATCAGGCATGTTCACACGCCTGATCATCGGCGTTGAGGTGCCTTGCAGCCGTGTAGGTGCTTGTGTGATGCCAAGTGAGCAAAGCCAGGCGTTGACGCTCCTCCAGCAGGACAGACTTTGACGATTCTTGCGCAAACCGTTGGATTCCACCATAGATGCTTCCACGCGCTCATGTCAGGCCCGCATGAGCGTGCAACCTTGTCATAACGTTGCCTGTCCTCAGCACTTTCCCTGACGAGCGTTATTGACGAAAGATATATGGGCGGCTGCTGCTGCTGCTGCTGCTGCTGCTGCTGCTGCTGCTGCTGCTGCTGCTGCTGCTGCTGCTGCTGCTGCTGCTGCACCATGCTGCCAGGTTTGTCCTAAGCTTTGGCGCCTACAACGATGGACGCGGGTCATGACGCCGCTGCTTCCTGCACCAATAAGCGATGAACAACCTTGAGGCATTTGTATTCATGATAGCTCATGCTGAGGCGGAACCGTGCTGCACTGCTGTGCGTCTGCATCGACAGACATGTTGACGCTAGCAACTGCAACCAACAGGCCAGGTGCAGCAATGCAGCGAATTAGCAATGCAGCGATTCAGGCCGAGTCTCAGACGGAGCATCGCACCTGCTGCGGCTGAGACGGCGCGCCATACTTGGCGATCATTTTCCGCTCGTACGGCCCGAGCAGCGAATCGGAGTCATCCTCCTCATCGTGCGTGTGCGTGTGAGGCTGCACCTGCCGCTGCGCACGCCCGCTGCCGCCCAGGCGCAGTACTCGCCGCAGCAGGCCGGTGGCGAACGACACGACGGCAGGCCCGGTCGAGACTGCGCATCAATTGCCACGGTTGACACTCTGCAGACTCCAAGGCAACAGCCAGCAAACTCAAGAACAACGCAGGCTACTGATCAGCCGCTGCGAAACAGCACTGCACTTCCTGCTTGCAACTTGGCGGCAGGGCGCCAGGCTTGGCACATCTGCCGCAATCGCCGTCATGGCGTCTCCTCACCTAGCAGCAGCACGCCAGCGAACAGGGCGATGGCGCCCAGAACCTGGGCAAAGCCCTTCAGGCTGTCCCTGAGGCGGCCCCACGACCGCCGCCCCCAACTCCGCCAGTCGAAGTTGCGCCAGTCGCCGCCGTCGCCGCCCCCCTTGCCGCCGCCCTTGCCGCCGCCGCCCGGCGGTGCGGCATCGTACATGGACAGCATGTCGGGCTTGTCCTTGAACAGGTTCTGCAGCTGTTTTCGGGCGTCATCCTGCGATGAAGCCACGTCGTTTCAGGGCCTTGAATGGAGCATCTGTTGAAGGAGTCGTACTTCCTGGCAATAAGTTGATCGCAGCATATCGGCGTGAACCGCACCTCCTTCTTGCCGCCGCCGCCAAATGGATTGCGAAAGCCTTTGCCCTGACCGCCATCCTGGCCGTCAGCTGCGCATCGCGTCGGCTGCCGCTGCTGCACCTGTCGTATGCAGCTGCAACCCGCTTGGCGGATCGCCAGCGGCTGGCCGCCGGCTGGCCTGGCAAGGCGGGTCGCTCGACTGCTTGACGCCGCTGGCCGGTGCAGCGTGTGGCCCAGCGGGCTCAACTGCATGTCTGGATCAGCCTATCAATGCTGCCAGGGTCAGAAATGCGCCCCGAAAGTGTGAGTCGCTTGGCTGGATTGGCGCAAAGTGCACGGTGGCCGGTGTCGGAGGCGGCGAATTGGGCGTCACAATATGACTCAAAGTTGGGATTGCACGGATGTGAAGGTCACAAAAACTGATCAACTTGCCCACTTCCGTTTGTGTGTCTGAGCAGGATCAGACAGGGGTCGGCGAATAATCGTTGGTAGCGAGGTACGTTTCCAACCCCTCAACCTCGGTTTCGAAAGCGCAGTGCACTTCTGGCCCGACACAAGTACAGCAGCGTCTGCAGGGGGCGGCGCTTGGCGTAGATCAGCAAGCGCAGTACGACTTCGAGTCTCAAGCAAAGCGTATCGCGGCTGTGCAGGGCGGCAGAGCGCCTGCAGCGTGCGTGGGCCAGACTGCGACAGACGGGCAGCCCACAAGTGCGCTGCGCGCCGCAATGCGCCTGCCTCCATCAACGGCATACTGCTGCATGATTGCTTCGTGTCCGAGCATGCTCATGGTCGATGCTGCCTTGCGCAGTGGATCAATACGAAAGACTGGAGAAGATTGGCGAGGGCACATATGGCAAGGTGTACAAGGCCCGGGACAAGAACACGGGCAAGCTGGTGGCTCTCAAGAAGACGAGGCTAGAGGTGAGAAGATGCCGGGTCGCTGTTCAGTGCACGATCATGTTGTTTGAGTCCAACCACCCAACACTCATCTGTTACTCAGTACTCTGCCCTGACACGCAGATGGAGGAGGAGGGCGTGCCGTCCACAGCGTTGCGAGAGGTCTCGCTGCTGCAGATGCTCTCCGAGAGCAACCACGTAGTCAAGTGAGCAGCGGCTGCCTAACTTGGTATTGTGTGCACATGCGCGCCCTCACTGCCCGTGAACGCCGCCTGAGCGCCCTTCGTGTGCAATGTGCAGGCTGCTCTGTGTGGAGCACGTGCAGGAAGGAAACAGGCCGGTGCTGTATCTGGTGAGTGCCTCTTGGACACCTGCATGTTTCTGCGCATATAACCATGACGCCTGGGCCAAGCACTTGCATGATCGGCAATCAACATCAATGCATGAGCCTGGATCGGACGTGCCGCAGGTCTTCGAGTACCTGACGACAGACCTGAAGAAGTTCATGGACGCCATCGGCAAGGGCCCCAAGTCGCCGCCGATGCCGCGGCTGCAGATCAAGGTGAGAGGCAGCCGTTTTTGAGTGCAAGGATGATCGTGTTTTAGCCGCACGCTGTGTGTGATGGGCAAAGGATCATCGGCGCGTTTCAATAAGTGCCAAGAGAGCCGTCTGAAAGAGAACAGAGCCTCATCTACAGTCACAGAGCGACGCGACGCGATTCTGTGTGAACGCAGAGCTTCATGTACCAGCTGATCAAGGGCGTCGCGCACTGCCACAAGCACGGCGTCATGCACCGCGACCTGAAACCGCAAAACCTGCTGGTGGACACCGAGAGGAGCTGCCTGAAGATCGCCGACCTGGGGCTCGGCCGGCAGTTCAGCATCCCAATCCGCAGCTACACGCACGAGGTCCGTAACAAATGTCATCCGCCATGGCAATCGGCGGGCAACAGCCGTGCCGTATGAGTTTCTGCCCTGCACACATCCACTGCACATGCTGATCTTTGTGGTCGTGCGCTGCGCACCAGCTCCATTGAGCCAGCTAGTTTCGTATGCCAGGCACTGATGACAGTTGGGCGCCGATTCTCCTTCGTGTGCAGATCGTGACGCTGTGGTACCGGGCGCCGGAGGTGCTGCTGGGCTGCACGCACTACGCACCTGCAGTGGACATGTGGTCCTGCGCAGCCATCTTTGCGGAGATGGTCCAGAAGGTTA
>JAABUL010004909.1_pt1 | contig 17300 bp, 13 predicted proteins | sample 5559151 | NCBI WGS metagenome assembly JAABUL01 (sample SAMN10711876, study PRJNA513368) | rock metagenome | isolation source: Antarctica rocks | place: Antarctica: Victoria Land, Pudding Butte sud | reverse complement strand
GGGTAGCGTCCGAGATGTCCTGATCTTCACACACTAGCATGATCTTCAGCTTCTCGGTGTCCCCATCGAGCAAGTTAGCCTACTGTGCTTAGTACCAGTAAGTCGGATATGACCGAAAAAAGCGCCCTCAGTTCGGAAAAATCTTATCAACGCAAACTCCGGGAATTCTCGTTGCGGATTTTCGGGTTTTCCTCAGCATCCGGAACTCCTAATCCACAGCTTTACCTGACGCAACCCCGTTTGTTGAGGCAGGACACGACCAATCACCCCCTTACAGTCGGTTGGGAGATCATAACCAATTTGAAAATCTCCCAGAGACTTCCCACAGCTGCTTGCTGGTCTCTTGAACCGGGCCCTGCATACATCGCCCAAACCCGGTGCCTTACATATGCGACCAGGTGTCGTGGGCGGCAGCAGTTCCCCCCCCTGGAAATTGAAAAGGTCGACTGAACCGCTAGGCTGTGTCGCTGGCCTAAAATGACGCCGCGAGAGGAGCTAGGAAGGCTCAGCCACAACGACCGCCAGTATGGTACCTGCAGTACGGAGTACCTTTAAGGTCGTTCATGGTACAGTAGCGGGGGGAGAAGTTGGGAAGGTTTCAGGGCTGAGAAGGGGAAGGCCGGTGGGTCATCCTGACGTGTTTGAGAAGTGTAAGATGTATCATGTGCGGGTTTTTCAAGGGGGTGCGATGAGTCATGATCTTGCGAGATTACTGTACCTACCGTACCTCAGGTACGGCCGTATAAAGTATGGAACCTAATTAATGTCCTGATGGGCCGGAAGGCCTAAGGTAGGTGGGTGGTTGGGTACAAGAAGCGCACGAGTGGTGCCAAGCTTTCCCGCCGCCTGAGCACCCCGCCTTAATCCATTCCGCTCCACGTGGAAACTGGGAATATTCGTTACAGCAATGCAAATCAATTGTGCAACTGTTCGAACTGTGACGTGCTGGGCCTCTTTCCAACTACATATATGTCGTGCAACACTGCTACGAAGCAATTGACGTCGAACGCATCGAGTAACCCTACTACGTGGAGTAGTCATCGTTAACAGGTGGTACTCGTACTTGTCTCAGCGAAGAGAGCCAGCGCCTTAGGCACAGCCAGCAATATGAAATTTGCATGCAGCATTGATGTAGAGTTCATCACGTTGGACCAATCATCCGATCGCATCCTCCAACTGTCGCTAAAGGCGAACCCCGTTTGATCAGCTATGAAGAACCCAGAGCAGCATCTTCGTCCATGTTTGCCCATGTCTTTCATCGATTGGGTGACTCAGGACACTAAGATTGGGGTCATTGCGATAGCCCCCAAGGCGGAACATAAATCTCCAGAAGTGGTAGCCATAGTGCTCTGTAGAGGTGTGGGGTCATGACAACCTTCCTAAATCGGACTCTGATGGCTTCTTCGGGTAAACATGATGGTCTTGAACCTCAAAATCTTGGTTTCCTTCCCACACTGCGTCTGAGTTACAGGACTTGAGTTAATCGAGGGAGTACAAACGACGATGCGTTTCTCAGTCTTGGGCTTACTGATTTCCTTTGTACATTTCGTGCTTATCACCGCCTCTCCTGTTGAGCGGCGCAATGCAACATGCAAGAAGACTAAAGTGGCAGTCCTGTTAGAGTTTCAATTCATCTCTTACTTGACCCGTTTTTCTGACTTTCGTTTGCAGTGGTGCTGGACTCGCAGGCATCACAGCTGGCGTAAGTCAAGTATGAAGATGTTCAAATCAAAAATGGCGCTGAACTCTACTAGCAAGCACTATCGAACGCCTCACTGACCGATTTTCTCATCGTCGAGTACAATAATGACATCGGCGGAAGAGTCGCTCATACCAACTTTGGGAAGAAGGCAGATGGATCCCCTTATGTTGTTGAGCTGGGTGCTAATTGGGTAAGGACAGAAACTTTGCGGTCTTTGGATCATCTGATAACTTGACTTTGAACAGGTGCAAGGTTTGGGAACAACCCCGGGCCCCGAGAATCCAATCTGGACGTTGGTAGGTTATCAATGTGTTTGTACGATCTCTTATGAAAATACTCAATTTCAAGGCAGGCCAAGAGATACAACGTGACGAATACGTAGGTTCCATATGACTTACCTATGCGTCCGTGGCTAATAGTGTCGAGGTTTTCCAACTATTCTTCCATTGAGACATTTAACCCAAACGGTCCTGCTGACTTTACGTCTTTGTTGACTGACTACCAAACTGCCTACGCGGTTATGGAACAAGATGCTGGCTATATCTTGTCCGAGAACCTGCAAGATCGAAGTGTACGCTCGGCGTTGAGACTCGCGGGTTGGAAGCCTAAGCAGAATATGGAGGCTCAAGCTACCGAGTGGTGGCAGTTTGACTGGGAATATGCGAATACTCCAGTCTGTATCACTTGAGATTTTTTGAAGTCCTTGATACTGATAAGGAACAGGAACAAAGTTCTGAGGAGTTCGCCATTGTCAACTATGTATGCCGAAGAAGTCTCATCTGTCAGCTTAGAAGTTAACAGGGTTCAGAATACTACCTTCTATCAATACTCGGCCGATAATAATTACGTCTACGATCAGCGGGGCTTCAATACCTTCATCAAGGGCTTAGCATTCACATATTTGAAGAAGAATGACTCGAGATTGCTGCTCAATACCGTGGTTACCAACATAACTTACACCCAGGATGGCGTCACCATTGATAACAAAGACGGAAGCTGCATCGATGCCGACTACGCTATCTGCACATTCTCGTACGTCTCCCTAGAGAGCGTTGACCTCAGCCAACTAACACACCAGAAAGCCTTGGAGTACTTCAAAATGATGCTGTAACATTCAGCCCTGCCCTGCCATCCTGGAAACAAAACGGAATAGAAACTTTCACAATGGCAACCTACACAAAGATCTTCTTCCAATTTCCCAAGGTCTTCTGGCCGCAAGATACGCAGTTCTTCCTCTACGCAGACCCCCTTGAGCGTGGCTACTACCCCGTCTTCCAATCTCTTGACGCTCCCGGCTTCCTCGTTGGCTCAGGCATCCTCTTCGTTACCGTCGTGGCGGAGCAGAGCTACCGCGTCGAAGCCCAGGACGACGATACCACGAAGAATCAAGTCCTCGTTGTACTAAGAACAATGTTCGGCGCCGGAAACGTCCCCGAGCCCACGGCGTTCATGTACCCCCGTTGGAGCCGGGAGCCATGGGCCTACGGGAGCTACTCCAACTGGCCACCTGGCACCACGCTAGAAATGCATCAGAACCTCAGAGCGAACGTCGGACGAGTGTGGTTCGCAGGCGAAGCGACCAGCGCCGAGTATTTTGGTTTCTTACACGGAGCCTACTTTGAGGGTCAAGCTGCAGGAGTGAACGTTGCCAATTGCTTGAAAGGGGAGGGTAACTGCAAGGGTGAAGTCAACTACAATGTTTTGCATGGAACGACACCAGAGAAGGACTATAATCTGGCCAACGGATGGGATGTTACTAGTTTCCAGACTTATGGGTTTGGTGGCGGTGCTGGAAGTGGTGCGAACGGAAGTCTATCGCGGTAGGATTGCTTGTTTGTTGCCTGGCTTTGTGGTTCAAGAAAGATCTTGCATTCGTAAACTCGCGATGAGCTGGCGTTTTTGTTGCCCCGCTTATGACACAGCAACGATCTGGTAGAGGTACAAAAGGTAGCTATTTTGTCTATACTGAGCCTTGTGTGTCAAGCTTTTTCAGCGTCAAATTTCTCCAGTTCAAGTTTCTTATGTATTGCACATCATGTCAAGTGAATATATCCACCTATCGTTACAGCGTCTAATATCCTTAGCTTCTATTTCTACATATAGCACATTGTCTCAACTGAATATCTCCCCTCCCTCACCCCCTCGTTCTTCCATACTTCCACTTCTTCATTCACCCTTAGCAACGAAGACTCATCCCCACACAAGTCACAAGCACATATCACGACTGATGTGCTATCCCTTCATGATGCATGAGTGTATATATACGGCACCTTGGACATCTTTTTTCTTTCTTGATATTAGTATCTTCGGTCTGCTTTTCTGTGGCAACTCATCCAGGGAACATAAGCTTGGAATAAACCACCAAAGTACAACCTCTGTTACAGTCAAGCTGTTACGAATCTCACCATCATGGGCGGAGGATATAGCGATGCTCCTGCTGCGGCAGCCGGCAGCAACTCAACCACCAAATACCCTCAACAGCGTTTGCCCATGCCTCCTGAATCACAGCCAAATCCTGTGCCCACCATGTTGGAGGTATGTAACCACTTCGCCAACAACGCAACACTTCCTACCACCGGAGCCGGTAGCCGATCAACCGATGAACGTCCAAAATTACGTTTATCGGTGCAACCTCCGCCCCAGACCGTTCGCATCGCCGACTTCAAGAACGGTCCAGCCATGAAGGGGCTACGGCAGCAGTGTATGCGCCTCCGACACCGCCGCCACTTGCAAGCTCTGGCGGATGAGAAAATTGCGGGTGTGGCTGAATGGTGAGTCTTTATCTGATTGATCTGTGCACCGGGCGGGTGTGCTGATGCATTTGTTACAGGCTGGAGGGTGTGTCATCACCAGTGGATGCAAAGCCTGACGATACCTCCAAGGTCGTAGATGGAGGGCGTGCCAAGATGGAGCGTGATGTTGAACCATTGAAGTCGGCGCGTGCAAAGGTCCATGACGACCAGGAAGTCCCTAAAGACCTTTCCGGCACTCGCGAAGGAAGATTCAAAGAGGTAGCACTATCGAAGATCGTAAAAGACATTTCCGACAAGCGGTCCAAACGATATGTATACCAAATCGACGAATCAGGTAGAATGGTACAACGCGCAATTGAGGGTCCCTTCTCAAAATCGCCTGCGATCTCTGGACCGCAAACACCCAAGGCGACAGTTGGAAGCTCACGGGGTAAACGGAATAGAAATTATATGTACCGGTCCGATGAGTCAGGTGTGCTCCGCGACTTGGGCCTAGAGACGACTGAGGCATCTGGAACTGGGAGATCAGAGGTCACGGTTCGGAGGCCTCTGTTTCAAGACCCTTGTCCAGTCACTACACGGGAAGATTCGACGGAGAGATCAGAGGGTCCAGTTTGGACATATCTGTTCGAACGCCCCCATCCAGCCACCCCCCAAAACGGACCTAAGCCTGCAGAAAAGAAAAAGCAAAAAACCGGCATACAAGCAATGCAGGAAGCCCTCGCCGCTCTTCACAACATAGGTTCCCAATGGAAAGAAGTAAACAAAACCATCGCCGCTGCTCGGGATATAGCTAGCTGTAAAGGAACCTTCGACGACGAGCTCGCAGGTCCCACCGTCGACGAGCCCCCTTCCAACATCCCCGTGCAGCCACCCCCAATGACCAGGTGGAGAAGCACATCACCCAACAACCCGCTGAGCAAAAAGGGATCGAGCTTGCGCAAAAGAAAAAGGAAAAGGAAAAAAAAACAGCAACACAGGCAGATCTAGCCGCCCTCGACGCTCTCGACGGCATCAAGCCCACCCGGCAAACGCCCAGCAATGCAAGCAGAAACGGAAGAAGAAGTCTACGCTTTCTTCGGCATCAAGCCCACCCGGCAAGACCCCGCCATGCAAGCAATTATAGTAGAGGAGGAGGAGGAGGAGGTCAACGCTTCCAACGCCACCCCGCCAACGCAGCAAAACCCAACCGAACACGAAGAGGATAATCGACCCTGGCGGGCTCCAAAAGGCCTCACCTGGGGAGAAATCAACAGAACGGCTCGGATTTCAACTCGAGGATAATGATTGGGAGATTGTGGAGGGGGCGGGGTTGTGGTGAGGATGGGAATGTGGAGAGAGCGGGGGTTGTTGTGGTGGATTTTTTGGGGGGGGGGGGGGCTGGGTTCTTTTTTGTGGGTGGGGGTGGTTGAGGTGTGGTGTGGGTGTTTTTGGGGTTCTGCGTGGTTTAGCCTGCGAAGCTGGTTTGAATCATTTGTTAAGGGAGAGGTTTTAACCAAAGGGGTATGATTTTCACTCAAAACTTCACCTCAGTTCCGTTCAGATGTGGATTGGAACAATAGCCCTGTGAATGCGGTTCTCTTGGTTCATTAGAGCAGTAAGTTTCAACAACAGCATACACTTCCCTGAAGCTCAATTCCAGTTCAGAAGTTCATTTGAGCCGTAACCTGCATACATGCCCTAAGCACGGCGGAACCACAAACCCTACAACCTTACACGAGCTCCGCTAATGCTTCTTCTGCTGACTCTCCTTGAGCACCTTCTTCACAATCTTCTGCTCCTCGATCAAAAACGCCCTGACCACCCTATCCTTGACGCAATTCGAACATCTCGATCCTCCGTACGCGCGCTGGACGGTTTTCTTGGGCTTGGAGATGTTGGCGTATTCGCGGGGGCGGAGGGCGGGGATCTGTTGTGTTTATGGAATACGTTAGCGCCTCATCTTCCTCGTATATATATATTGCCAATGCAGGTATGAGGGGATGTAGTAGGCGGATGGGAAGAAGTGCCAAGGGGGGGGGGGGGGGGACCCACGCCTGGGAGTTTGATACCGCAGTCACCGCATTTGGGGGGGCTGCCGCGCTTCTTGATGTGCTGGTATTGGAGCTTTCCGCCGGGGGTTTTGACGACGCGGACTTTGTTGGAGCGGGTGTTGTATCTGTATATCATCATGAATGGTCAGCCGTGGCCGCACATTTGTGGAGGATTTTGCGTAGAAAAGGCCTGTCGATGGTGGTGATGAGCTGGGGGTCTTACGGATTCCTCCGGCGCTGTTGCGGTGATGGTGTCAGCTGGTGCTCTTTTGGAGAATAGAGAAAACCGAACTTACGTATGTCAGTCTTGTAGTCATGGTGGGATGTGTGGTTAGTCGTCGGCGTGAAGTTGTCGATGGCAGGCTCGTCAACTATTTGTGTGGGCCGCACGGTTTCGAGTAAGCGAAACGCTAGTCCCGCACAGTACACAGCAGTTAGCGTAATCCTTAGCGCTTCGGCTCTATCAAAACTTGAGGGGCGCCACAATTGGAGGTTCAACACCTACCTCGAGACTGGAGGAGTTCATCGCGTCTACAAGAGAACTTCCGGCGTACCTCACGACTCGGCAGTCTCATTCCGTCACAATAAGAGTCTCGTAATCACCAAGTTCAGATAGGCTTGCACCTACGATTTGAGGAGCTATCACATCCACCTACCTTCAGATGCAATAAGAGCAACATCGCCAACGATTCATCACCATGTCCAACCTTCCACCTCCACCGCCTCCAGGATGGGGAGCGAAACCTCCTTCGATGTCCTCAGCTCCACCTCCACCTGGCTACCAACCACCTCTTGACCCCCAAGCCGCCAAATTCGCACAGAAAAAGAAGGAATGGCTTCGATTCCAGCGCAACCGCTTCGGCGAGAAACGCAAGGGAGGTTTTGTCGAGACACAAAAGGCAGATATGCCACCAGAGCATTTACGGAAGATCGTCAAGGACATAGGAGACGTGTCGCAGAAGAAATTCAGCAGCGACAAGCGGAGTTATCTGGGCGCTCTGAAGTTCATGCCACATGCGGTTCTGAAGCTTTTAGAGAATATGCCAATGCCTTGGGAGTCGTCAAGGGAGGTCAAGGTGCTGTATCATGTGAATGGGTGTTTGACAATGGTCAACGAGGTTCCAAGGGTTATTGAACCGGTGTTTCACGCGCAGTGGGCAGCGATGTGGGTTTGCATGCGGAGGGAAAAGAGTGATAGGAGGCATTTCAAGAGGATGAGGTTCCCGCCCTTTGATGATGAAGAGCCGCCCTTATCGTGGTCGGAAAATATCGAGGATGTGGAGCCTTTGGAGCCTATACAGATGGAGCTTGATGAGGTTGAGGATGGTCCAGTTTACGAATGGTTCTACGAACATCGACCGTTACTGGATACACCTCATGTCAACGGTCCGAGCTACAAAGAGTGGAACTTGTCACTTCCTCAGATGGCAACACTTTACCGGCTGAGCCATCAGCTCTTGAGTGATCTCGTCGACAAGAACTACTTCCACATGTTCGACCTGAATAGCTTCTTGACAGCGAAAGCTTTAAACGTCGCTATTCCCGGTGGTCCAAGGTTCGAGCCTCTTTACAAGGACGTCGATCCTAACGACGAGGACTTCGGAGAGTTCAATGCCATCGACCGCATCATCTTCCGTGCGCCAATCAGGACGGAGTACCGTGTCGCTTTCCCTTTCCTTTACAATTCTCTTCCTCGAAGCGTCAAGCTCTCTTGGTACTCATATCCACAAGTGGTCTACGTGCGCGCTGAGGACCCAAGTCTTCCTGCCTTCTATTTTGATCCTGTCATCAACCCGATATCTTCTCGCTCTGTAGCACCAAAGAACATTACAGTCAGTCATGAAGATGAGATATTTGGTTATGGTAACAATGAGGATGAGGAATTTACGTTGCCTGGCAAGATGGAGCCTTTTCTGGCGGACGAGGAACTTTATACGAGTGAAACTTCATCTGCTATTGCTCTCTGGTGGGCACCCTTCCCTTTCGATCGTCGTTCGGGACGTATGGTACGCGCCCAAGATGTGCCGCTGGTAAAGCAATGGTATCTGGAGCACTGCCCGCAGGGCCAGCCGGTCAAAGTCCGCGTGTCGTATCAAAAACTGCTTAAGACTTATGTATTAAATGAGCTGCACAAGAAGAAGCCGAAGGTGCAGAACAAGCAGAATTTGATGAGATCACTTCGAACCACTAAGTTCTTCCAACAGACCACGATTGATTGGGTTGAAGCGGGCCTTCAGGTTTGCCGTCAAGGCTTCAACATGCTCAATTTGCTCATCCATCGGAAGAATCTGACCTACTTGCACTTGGATTACAACTTTAACCTAAAGCCTGTGAAAACGTTGACGACAAAAGAGCGAAAGAAGTCCCGGTTTGGAAATGCCTTCCATCTGATGCGGGAAATTCTACGTCTGACCAAACTGATCGTCGATGCTCAAGTTCAATACCGTCTTGGCAACATTGACGCTTTCCAACTAGCGGACGGGATCCTTTACGCTTTCAATCACGTTGGACAGCTAACAGGCATGTACCGTTACAAGTACAAGCTCATGCATCAGATCCGGTCGTGCAAAGACTTGAAGCATCTCATCTACTATCGCTTCAACTCAGGTCCAGTAGGTAAAGGTCCAGGATGCGGTTTCTGGGCACCTGCATGGAGGGTGTGGCTGTTCTTCATGAGAGGTATCATTCCGTTGCTTGAGAGGTGGCTTGGAAACTTGCTATCAAGGCAATTTGAGGGTCGACATAGCAAGGGTGTAGCAAAGACGGTAACGAAGCAAAGAGTCGAGTCACATTTTGATCTTGAGCTTCGGGCTTCAGTCATGGCCGATTTGATGGACATGATGCCCGAGGGTATCAAGCAGAGTAAGGTCAACACGGTATTGCAGCATTTGTCAGAGGCGTGGAGATGCTGGAAGAGTAATATCCCCTGGAAAGTGCCTGGTCTACCTGCACCTATCGAGAATATCATCTTAAGATACGTCAAGAGCAAGGCGGATTGGTGGATATCTGTCGCACATTACAACCGTGAACGTATAAGAAGAGGGGCAACAGTCGATAAAACTGTAGCGAAGAAGAACCTGGGGCGACTTACTCGGCTGTGGCTGAAAGCTGAGCAGGAGCGCCAGCACAACTACATGAAAGACGGTCCGTATGTTTCTTCTGAGGAGGCAGTTGCGATTTATACCACTACCGTTCATTGGCTTGAGTCAAGGAAGTACTCTCCAATACCCTTCCCGGCTGTCTCATACAAGCACGACACGAAGATCTTGATCCTGGCTCTTGAGCGACTGAGGGAGGCTTACTCCGTGAAAGGTCGTCTAAATCAGAGCCAGAGAGAAGAGCTTGCTCTTATTGAGCAAGCTTACGATTCTCCTGGAACGACCCTTACTCGGATCAAGCGCTTCCTGCTTACTCAACGAGCCTTCAAAGAAGTTGGTATTGATATGAATGACAACTATAGTAGTATCAATCCTGTCTACGACATTGAGCCAATAGAGAAGATAACGGACGCTTATTTGGATCAATACTTATGGTACCAAGCAGACCAGCGTCACTTGTTTCCTGCTTGGATCAAGCCTTCGGATTCTGAGGTGCCGCCGCTCCTGACTTATAAGTGGGCTCAAGGTATCAACAATCTCAGTAATGTGTGGGAGACTGCAGATGGAGAGTGTAACGTTATGATTGAGACACAGCTTTCGAAGGTGTACGAAAAGATAGATCTTACATTACTGAATCGTCTTATGCGCCTGATCATGGATCACAATCTTGCTGATTACATCTCCTCGAAAAATAATGTGCAGCTCAACTACAAGGACATGAACCACACCAACAGCTACGGAATGATTAGAGGTTTACAGTTCTCGGCCTTCGTTTTCCAGTATTATGGATTGGTGCTTGACCTTCTTCTGCTTGGTCTGCAGCGCGCCAGCGAGATTGCAGGTCCTCCACAGAGCCCAAACGACTTCCTACAATTTCGCGACCGTGCTTCTGAGACTAGACATCCAATTCGATTGTATACAAGATACATTGATCGTATTTGGGTCTTCTTAAGATTCTCTGCCGATGAGTCGAGAGACCTCATCCAGCGGTTCTTGACTGAACAACCAGATCCGAACTTCGAGAATGTAATCGGATATCGCAACAAGAAATGCTGGCCTCGAGATTCTAGGATGAGACTGATGAGGCACGATGTCAATCTTGGACGGGCCGTGTTCTGGGATTTGAAGAACAGATTACCTAGATCGATCACGACCATTGAGTGGGACGATACCTTTGCAAGTGTCTACAGTAGGGACAACCCAAACTTGTTGTTCTCAATGTGTGGATTCGAAGTCCGTATACTGCCCAAGATACGCAACACCAACGAGGAGTTCCCCGTGAAGGACAGCGTCTGGTCTCTCGTGGACAATACGACCAAAGAGCGGACTGCTCATGCCTTCTTGCAGGTTACAGAAGAGGACATACAAAAGTTCAACAATCGCATCCGGCAAATTCTCATGTCGTCAGGCTCTACCACGTTCACGAAGATTGCCAACAAATGGAATACCAGTCTAATCGCACTATTCACATACTACCGAGAGGCTGCTGTATCCACTGTAAATTTACTTGACACCATTGTCAAGTGTGAAACTAAGATACAAACCCGTGTTAAAATTGGCTTAAACTCTAAGATGCCTTCCAGGTTTCCGCCTGCTGTGTTCTACACGCCCAAGGAATTGGGTGGTCTTGGTATGATCTCCGGTTCGCATATCCTCATTCCTACGAGCGACAAGCGATGGTCAAAGCAGACCGATACTGGCGTCACGCATTACCGTTCGGGAATGAGCCATGATGAGGAAACGCTTATCCCTAACATCTTCCGCTATATCATTCCTTGGGAGGCAGAGTTCATCGACTCTCAGCGTGTCTGGACAGAGTATTCGCAGAAACGTCAGGAAGCCAATCAACAAAATCGTCGATTGACTCTCGAGGATCTGGAGGACAGCTGGGATCGTGGTCTTCCACGTATCAATACGCTTTTCCAGAAAGACAGGAGTACCTTGAGCTTCGATAAAGGCTTTAGGGCCCGGACTGAGTTCAAGACGTATCAGTTAATGAAGAGCAACCCCTTCTGGTGGACAAGCCAGAGGCACGATGGCAAACTATGGAACCTGAATGCCTATCGGACGGATGTCATTCAGGCACTTGGTGGTGTTGAAACAATCCTCGAGCACACGCTGTTCAAAGCTACCGCTTTCCCCTCATGGGAAGGTCTCTTTTGGGAAAAAGCATCTGGTTTCGAGGAGTCCATGAAATTTAAGAAGCTTACCAATGCCCAACGTTCAGGTCTGAATCAAATTCCAAACCGACGCTTCACACTATGGTGGTCGCCAACAATCAATCGCGCCAACGTGTACGTGGGTTTCCAAGTACAACTAGATTTGACCGGAATCTTCTTGCACGGCAAGATCCCAACCCTTAAGATCTCCTTGATCCAGATTTTCCGTGCGCATTTGTGGCAGAAGATTCATGAGTCTGTCGTCATGGATTTGTGTCAGGTCTTCGATCAAGAGCTGGATCAGCTAGGTATCGAGACTGTACAGAAGGAGACGATCCATCCTAGGAAGTCGTACAAGATGAACAGCTCGTGTGCAGACATCCTGCTTTTTGCAACCCACAAGTGGAATGTTACGAGACCGTCGATACTGTTTGACACGAAGGATATTACGGAGCCCACGACTACCAACAAGTTCTGGATCGATGTTCAGCTTCGATATGGCGATTACGACTCTCACGATATCGAGAGGTATGTGCGCGCGAAGTACCTAGATTACACGACAGACAGCATGAGTATCTACCCATCCGCGACCGGTCTGATGATTGGTATCGATCTCGCTTACAACCTTTACTCGGCATATGGGCAGTATTTCCCAGGTCTGAAGACTCTTGTTCAACAGGCCATGGCGAAGATTATGAAAGCTAACCCAGCCCTCTATGTTCTGCGGGAGCGTATTCGAAAAGGTCTTCAGCTGTATGCATCAGAGAGCAATCAAGAGTTCCTTAACTCGCAGAACTACTCGGAGCTGTTCAGTAACCAGATCCAGCTGTTCATTGATGACACTAACGTCTACCGAGTTACAATTCATAAGACATTCGAAGGCAATCTGACTACAAAGCCCATCAACGGAGCAATCTTCATATTCAACCCGAGAACGGGACAGCTGTTCCTCAAGATCATCCACACCAGCGTTTGGGCTGGTCAAAAGCGTCTGGGACAATTAGCGAAGTGGAAGACTGCAGAAGAAGTGGCAGCGTTGATTCGGTCTCTGCCAGTCGAGGAACAGCCAAAGCAGCTGATTGTTACCAGAAAGGGTTTGCTCGATCCTCTGGAAGTGCATCTGCTGGATTTCCCTAACATATCGATTCGAGCTTCGGAGCTCCAGTTACCCTTCCAAGCTGCGATGAAGGTCGAGAAGCTGGGTGACATGATCCTTCGTGCTACTGAACCCAAGATGATGCTCTTCAATCTATATGATGAATGGCTTAAGACTATCTCGTCTTATACTGCTTTCTCTAGACTTATTCTCATCCTTCGTGCGTTGCATGTCAATCAAGATAAGACGAAGTTGCTGTTGAGGCCTGATAAGACTGTGATTACGAAGGAGCATCACATCTGGCCTACGCTCTCTGATGAGGATTGGATCAAAGTTGAAGTGCAACTCCGAGATCTAATTCTCAACGATTACGGCAAGAAGAACAATGTCAATACGTCTAGCTTGACTAGTAGCGAAGTCCGGGATATTATCCTGGGTATGGAAATCAGTGCACCGTCAATGCAACGCCAGCAAGCAGCCGAGATTGAAAAGCAGCAACAAGAGCAGCAGCAGCTCACAGCTGTCACTACCAAATCTCAAAATGTCCATGGCGAAGATATCATTGTCACGACCACCTCCCAATTCGAGCAGCAATCCTTCGCCTCCAAGACGGAATGGCGTACTCGAGCCATCGCCACGTCCAACCTCCGCACCCGTGCCAACAACATCTACGTCTCTTCCGACGACATTCGCGAAGACGGTCACTACACCTACATCATGCCCAAGAACATCCTTAAGCGCTTCATCACTATCGCCGATCTCCGCGTCCAAGTAGCCGGCTACCTCTACGGCAGCTCCCCACCGGATAACAACGAGATCAAAGAAGTCCGCACCATCGTCATGATCCCCCAAGTCGGTAATACCCGCGATGTGCAGCTCCCGCAACAACTTCCTCAGCACCCCCAGCTTGCTGCTATGGAACCTTTGGGTGTCATCCATACTGTGTCTGGCAACGAACCCCCTTACATGACTGCGTCAGACGTAACTCAGCACGCCCGCCTTATGGCCGCGCACCCAAGCTGGGACAAGAAAACTGTTACCATGACCGTCTCCTTCACCCCCGGCTCCGTCTCTCTAGCGTCGTGGGCGCTAACGCCCAATGGCTACAAATGGGGCGCAGAGAACAAAGATATGAGCAGCGAGCAGCCGCAGGGATTTTCGACGAGTATGGGGGAGAAGTGCCAGCTGTTGTTGAGTGATAAGATTAGAGGATACTTCTTGGTGCCTGAGGGTAATTTGTGGAATTACAGTTTCATGGGGAGTAGTTTCGGGAGCGTAGAGAAGAAGGGGGTGTTTGTTAAGATGGATACGCCATTGGTAAGTAATTATGGATCATTCCTAGCCACAGACTTGAGCCTCTGCTAAATTGTTGCTATAGCCTTTCTATGCGGATCAGCATCGACCGTTGCATTTCCAGAATTTCGCGGAGCTCGAGGACATTTGGGTGGATAGGACAGACAATTTTGCGTGAGAGTTCAAAGGACAGTCAAATACTTACCGTTATAACACCAAGCAGCAAAGGAGGTATAGGCTGGCGTTTGGGTGTACTGAGTACTCGAGGTGTACGACTTCGGGGAAAGGACAATAGTTGATGGTGTAGAGAGTACGCTCTGTGTATACTGTAGCTACGGAGTAGCGTAGGTAATAGGTATACCTATCCATTGTATCGATGAAATCAACCCCTACACGTAAACCGATTCTATGTGGCAAAGTGAGGCAGTAGTCTGATGTCCGATTTCCCCACAAACCTAAGGTAAGTAAGAGTCCAGTGTCATTGGTCGTTGCTTCATGTTGCCAAAAGGGGTACAGAGTAAGGTATTTATACAGTACCCCGCCTCCCGCCGATTGGAAACGGCGCCAATCAGGGCAAGCTCTTGAGTCTTGATGGTGACAACGGCACTCGGGTATCAAATACTCTCCAAGTACCGAGCAGATAGCTATGACAGCATAGTCAACCACCTATTCGAGCTATGATATCTACTTTAGCCGGAGAGAACCGTCTGTTCGTTTTTACTGAGGCTTGATGAAGGTACTATTGGGTGCAACAATGAGCTTCTTTTATTGAAACAATTGGGACGTCGTTAACATTTCGAATGTACAGTAACGGAAAGGCCATGATGGCCGGCGAACGGACTCCGTTACTGCAAACGGTGGTCGTTGCTCCCCAGCGGCAGCGTTACACTCACAGCACGATTCGACGCTTTTGTACAGTTGCTCTCGCCAGTACCCTCGTTGTTATCGTTATACTATTCCTCCTCCCAGCGGAATGGCTGCAAGGAGGCAGGGAGGACACCTCTACAAACCTCCCCGGCAAATCACCGTATCCGCACTCGGCGTGGCCCCAAAGCGAGGGTCTGTCGTACAAGGAGCTGCAGGAGGTCCTACAAAGAACGCCCCAAGAAGGCAAGGCTAGGGAATGGAGCCAGTACTACACTGCTGGGCCCCATCTGGCAGGGAAGAATCTCAGTCAAGCCCTATGGACAAGAGAGCGGTGGCAGGAATTCGGCGTTCAGGACTCCAGCATTGTGTCGTACGACGTCTATGTGAACTACCCAACCGGTCATCGATTGGCGTTGTTAGAAAACCCGAACAAGAGCAAAGGGAATCTGGGAACGCGAAGTGTGAAGACAGACAGTAGAACTGAATACAAGGTCAAATACGAATGCAGTATGACAGAAGATGTTTTGGATGAAGATCCGACTAGTGGAATGGACAATCGTATCCCAACGTTTCATGGATATTCCGCAAGTGGTAATGTGACCGCACAATTTGTCTATGTGAATTTCGGCACATATCGAGATTTCGAGGATCTGGTAAAAGCAAACGTTAGCCTAGAGGGCAAAATCGCCATTGCGAAGTATGGTCGTATCTTTAGAGGGCTCAAGGTCAAGAGAGCGCAAGAGCTTGGCATGATTGGTACTGTCGTCTATACTGATCCTCAGGAGGACGGAGAGATCACGGAAGAGAATGGATACAAGACTTATCCTGACGGTCCTGCAAGGAATCCTAGCAGCGTCCAGCGAGGCAGCGTGCAATTCCTGAGTAAGCACATTTAAAAGATGAGAAGAATTCGAAGCCTACTGATGATTGCAGGCGTAGCTCCTGGAGATCCGACAACCCCAGGTTATCCATCAAAGCCAGGCGTGCCTCGCCAGGAGGTTGATCATGCCATTCCTAGTATTCCTTCGGTTCCCATCTCCTACACAGATGCCCTTCCAATTCTGAAAGCCCTGAACGGCCATGGCCCAAAAGCGTCAGACTTTAACAAATACTGGCAAGGTGGTGGTCTCGGATATAAAGGCGTCGAATATTATATTGGGCCTTCCCCTGCAGATCTCGTACTCAATCTGGTCAACGAGCAAGACTACATAACAACTCCGATGTGGAATGTCATTGGTGTCATCAACGGCACTCTTCCAGATGAAGTCGTTGTACTTGGAAACCACCGAGATGCTTGGGTTGCTGGTGGCGCTGGTGACCCAAATAGCGGCTCAGCTGCTATGAATGAAGTCGTACGAAGCTTCGGCACCGCCCTTGCAAAAGGTTGGAAGCCCCTGCGCACGATCGTATTTGCCAGCTGGGACGGGGAAGAATACGGCCTTATTGGATCCACCGAATGGGTCGAGGAATACCTCCCCTGGCTCTCAAAGTCTGCAATCGCCTACCTTAATGTTGACGTCGGCACCCGCGGCCCACAGTTCTCCGCCTCCGCCTCTCCACTTCTCAACAAAGCCCTCTACGAGGCCACCTCCCTTGTTCAATCGCCCAACCAAACCATCAAAGGTCAGACCATCCGTGATCTCTGGAACGGCCATATCGGCACCATGGGCTCCGGCTCCGACTTCACCGCCTTTCAGGACTTTGCCGGCATCCCCAGTGTCGACCTGGGCTTTGGCCCTTCCGCCAACAGCGCTGTTTACCACTACCACTCCAACTTCGACAGCTTCGCCTGGATGGACAACTTCGGTGATCCGGAATGGCACTACCATGTGGCCATCACAAAAGTCTGGGCTCTGTTTGCTGCTTCTCTAATTGAAGAAGCCGTCCTCCACCTTAACGCCACTGACTACGCCACGGGGCTCGCATCCTACCTTGACTCGGTCAAGAAAACCGCTACAGACTCTGCGCACCCAAGCATGCAATCCCTCTCCTTCCCCCTCCTCGACCGCGCCATCTCCTCCTTTCACACCACCGCCACCACCTTCGACGCCCACGCCGCTTCCTTAGCGGCTTCAATCGACAAGAGCGTGCCATGGTGGAAATGGTGGCAGAAAGTGAAGTTATATTACGAAGTCCGCAATGTAAACGACAAGTACAAGTACCTCGAGCGGCAGTTTTTGCATCCCGAAGGCCTAGATGGGAGGACTTGGTTCAAGCATGTTGTTTTTGCGCCGGGGATTTGGACGGGGTATGCGGGGGCGACGTTTCCGGGGATTACTGAGAGTATTGAGAGGGGGGA
>JAABUL010004908.1_pt1 | contig 17310 bp, 14 predicted proteins | sample 5559151 | NCBI WGS metagenome assembly JAABUL01 (sample SAMN10711876, study PRJNA513368) | rock metagenome | isolation source: Antarctica rocks | place: Antarctica: Victoria Land, Pudding Butte sud | reverse complement strand
AAAGACTTTCATTCTCGTATGAGCTTTGAACTCGATGTCATCGAATATGAAAGTTCTCATGAACGCTTGCAGACGGCTAAAGTCGAGAATATATCTGAACATATGAACAAAACACTGAAGTTTGCTCGCGAGTCGCTAGTCAAAACATGAGAACAAATGATGAAACAAGTCAATAAGCATAGAAAAGAAGTTGATTACAAGGTCGAATCAAAAGTGTTTCTGAATGAAAGAAACATTGTTACAGCGAGATCTTTCAAGAAGCTAAATGACAAAATGCTCGATTCTTTCACCAATCTAGATTTCGTCGACTCTTCATATAAACTGAAATTATCAGAGTCTATGCATGTTCATGATGTATTTCATTCTGACCTGCTTCGCTCTGCCGTCGACGATTTCTTGCCTGATCAAAAGAACGAACCCTCAGATTCAATAGTGGTAAACGACGAAGACGAGTGAGAAATAGATGATATATTGAATTCTCGTCGATATTGAAGACAACTTCAGTATAAAGTTAAATGAAATGACTATGACAATGATCTCAATTGATACAACGCTGATGGCAATGAATTTATGAACGCTCAGAAGATCGTTGATGATTTTCATATTTGATACTCAAACAAATCGCGCTAATCAACAATTCAATCAATCATGATTTAACAGATCTGAGTCTGTGAAATCATGATTGAGCAATCAATCGAGTCGAGCAGAAAATACATTCATGCAAACATGAATTGTCGAAGAAGAAGAGTAATGTCATGATTCTAGCCTTGTCAGACTCAGTCTTCTAGCCTTGTCAGATTTATCTTCGCTTCGTCATCTTGACTAGTTTCTATTAAGTCTAGCGTCGACTGAGAAACACACATATGTAGTCAGCTTCTTTTCTGTAGCTATCTTTCTTTCTTAGCATTTATTTTCTAGTTAAATGACATCTCTATCTGACTCGCTCTAGACAGATCTCTAACACTTCTCTTTTAATATTAAGAGAGAATAATCAGTACGTTGAGTGAAGTTCTGATATCAATGCTCAATTTCAATAATAATGATTACAAATGTCTGTTGACGAAAGTATCATCAACAAGATTCAAAGAAAGATAGATAATTCACTTTGAACTAAGAAGATCGAAGTAAATAAACAATTCAACATTTGAAATCAGTTTATTCAAATGATCTCAACATTGAAAGAATATTCTAAGATTTCATGCAAGAATTGTCTTAAAATTCTAAATCATTCTACAGTTATTGATGAATCTAGTACAATCAATATGATCAAGCATCTTAAGACAAATGCTTGCATGAAACGAAAATGATTCAACTCTCTTTCACAGCTTGAGATAGATTTCAGTCGTGTAAGTTCAATATGATAATGCAAATAGATAATGCAAAGTTAACATATTTATAGAAGAAAAGTCATATCGACTTATCATCTCAATTCAATCAACAGAATTGAAAAAAGATATTGTGTCAGATCTTCATTGCACTGAATTTGTCTTTTCAAATCATTGAAAATGAGCATTTTTGACAGTTACTACAAATGCTTCGTTCAGAGATTACTCTCATGCATTGCACTAAATTGTCAAACATGATTTTCTCGAAATATGATGAGATTCATGCAAAGATAAAGCAAGATTTAAAAAAGTCACGACGTGTTTTTATTGCATTGAATGCATGATTTAGTTCTCAAAAAGTCGCTTATCTGAAAGTCTTGATATATTAAATGAATGTTGCATTTCAATATCATGAACATTTCATTGAATTTACATCTCTTGAAGTTAAGCATACTGATCATCATTTAATGCAAAAGCTGTTCAAGATTTTGAATATATATAACATCAAGAACAAGCTTTTTAATGTTGTTACTGATAATGCAAGCAACAATAAAACTCTAAAGAAGAAGCTTGAAAGAGCGCTCAATCAACGCGACATTTCATGAAATAGAGCACAAAACTCGATTTCTTGTATGACTTATGTCATTAATTTAATGACTCAAGAGTTTATCAAAGCTATTGAATCAAAGACTTTAAATGACAATCTCGTTGTGTCATTAAACGATGATCAAGTTGAGAATGTAATCACAAGCAATGATCTTTGCATTGTTGTCAAGAAGATATTTATCAAGTTGATAATGCAAAAAAATAATGCATTTACTAATCAGTGAAACAGATTTGCACTCTTACTATTATCATCAACAGTTCTTCTCAACGAAAGCTTCGCTTTTTAAAGCTTCAAGTCACAAGATCTTGAAAATTGATACAAGACATTTGCATTCATTGAAACTTTATTTATTTGATGCTTCAACGTGCATATCAACTGCGTGACACAATCAATATATGAGTTGAGAAATTCTTAACAGATGCAAAGATTTAAGCTATTTGATTAAAGAAGAATGAATGATCATTAGTATTGCTTGTTAACAATATGTTAAATTCTTTCTATGAGCTAACTCTGATTGTGTTTAAAATCATCAATGTTGACATACATTTAAAATTTCGAATGTTTGATGCTCTTTTCAATCATCTCAATGTTATTGAGACGATAGTACGTGATAATGCATGTATTTCACAAGCACTTGTTCTTTGAGCTTGCGAACTAGCTTTTAACAAGCTTGCAAAGTACTATTTCAAAATGAAGAGCAAAGATGAACTGATATACAATCTCACTATGATTTTAAATTTTACTCAAAAGCTGAATTTGTATCAAGATTAAGATGCAAATGAGAATGATTCTCATTTTTATTACAACAAGTACAGAAAAGAGTTCAAGAACTATTTTCATCATCATTATGAAGAGAAAACTACAACTGCAGAAGTCAGAGCACAAGTGACTAGTGATGTTGATCAAATAATGCAATATGATAATGCAATTAATCATTTATTAACAACGCTATAGTCTGTTATGATGATTACACAAACTCTTCTTCAAAGAACTCAACGTTGCTCTGTAGCTGTTAGTGAAGATGATCAATATCTTTGCACTGATGTTATTGTCAAGAAGTTTTCAACATGAGAGTATTAAAGAGACAACGTCTCAAATTATTCAAGATTGACTCAAATGACTAAGAATGTTCTTTCATGTTCAATATTCTCTGTAAATATTGAATGAACATTCAGTCTTGCAAGAAGAGTTTATTGATGAAATTGATCACAAATGACTTCAGAATCAGTTGAACAGATAATGCTTCTCAAGTATTATAATTGTATCATGAACTTAAATTCTGAGAAAACTATCATTGAAGCATGAAATATTTATCGCAGAGAAGAAGATGAAGATAATGCAATTGATGAATCTGATGATTCTTTCAAGACAGATTTGCAGAATGTTTTACATTCTATTAATGTTTAAATGTTCAATATCATTTCATTCGAAGTTGCTTTTGCATTGTTAATGTATGTAGTATGATAACACACTTACAAGATAATGCAAAGAGATAATGCAGTTCATAAAGTGTATTACTATGCTAGATAGCTTGATTTGATCAAGTTATCATGAATGTTATTTCTATTCATGACTCAACTGAATTTCAAAATTGCACATTAAAGTCTTCATGAGTATCAAATCTCTTTGCTGAAGAGTTACTCGCTTGACATAAATAGCAAGAAGATTGCTATTTGCATATGTAAAGCATTATATCAGTAAGTGTTGTAAAACATCAATGATAATGCAAATGAGTAATGCACTTACTGACAAGAAATTCACATAGAAACGCTTTTGTGATCTTCTGAAAAGCAAGCAGTGTTGAAGTCTGAATTTTATAGTTTGCATCACTCATTTTCTGATTCATCTTGTTCATATCAGTCTTATTCTGCATGATTTTGCAAACTATTCTTTTGAATGAGATCTTTGATATCAACAAATTTGCATCTCTCTGATAATGATGTATCTTTCAAAGTGCGATGATTTCTGACTTTCATTTTCTCTTTGACTGTTGCAATAAATTAGCTGTTGATAGCTTGATGCATTATTTGTTTGCATTATCTTCTGAACTTTATTGATCTTGCTTTCAGATAAAGTCTTTAAGTCTGCTCTTAATTCGTTCGTGATTCAATTATCTGATGTCATATCATCATGAGTTGAAATCTTCAAATCATCACATGATGCATCTTTAAACTTTCGTTTTAAATCAAGTCTATCAGCAATGCGTAACAAGAAATGCATTATTTAAATGCATTATCTGTTTGCTTGCAACGAGTCATGATGTATATCAACTGACAATGATTTGAAAAATTGAGACTATTAAGTTGAGTGAAAGCAAAGTGAAGTACAATGTAAACAAGAGATAATGTGTAAACAAGAGATGATGATTGTTGACTGTATTTATAGTAGAATCAATATGACGAATGTTTTGATATTAGCACTAATATGATGAATGTGTTGATCGCAGTTCTAAGATGATGAATAAATTCTAACATTCAGCTTTAACTCTAATTTTATCTACATCTCATCTCACATCTATTCTAATTCTAACTTTATTTACGCTCAACGTCTATTCTAACTTTAACTTTTTCTACGTCTCACATTTATTCATTGCACTCATTTATTGTGACTAAGTTCATTAGAAAAAGCACTTCAACATCACTATCAGATAAGAAGATTGTTAAGCATTATTTATATGCATTATCATTGAGACTAATCAAAATCGCAGAATGTTCAATTTATCAATTAAGTTGCAGTCAATTGCGAGTAGAAATTATGCAATGAGATGAAATGAAAATCAGAAAACTCTTTATATCAAACAAAGTGCAGATTGAGTGATTCTTTATAAACAATTCATCAAATTGAGAAGCATCAGCATTTATCAGAAAGTCATTAAAGTGAAGCAGATGAAAATGAAGAACAATATGCAAGATATGATCATGAATGATTGAGTGAGAAAGAGTCTGCATGATAATGCATTTGAGTAATGCATATATGTTTTAAAAGCTGATTGTATAATAGCTTAATGCTTCAAGATGAATTTGATGAAGAAGATGAGAAAGAAGAAAACTGCAAAGTGAGCGAAGTTTGAAGCAATAATCATGAAGATGACGTTCAATACTACTTCTACTGTCAATGTATATACTGTGTTTGATGTGAAAAACAAGACTAATGTATGCATTAAACTATTGCACAACAAGATGAACTTGGGAAAAACATGTCAAGATACATGATATTTACTATTGAATTAATTCAGCAATGCATTTTACATCATGAAGAATTGAATGAATTGAAGATAATGAATGATTCAGATGTCATACAAGAATTCAACAAATTCATGAGTGTATTTTCGAATGAAAAAAATGCGATTGATCAAAAGATAGTTAATTCACTAGATTCATCAAATGATGAATCTGATGATATCATTGAGATTGACAATGATGATAAGAAGATGAAATTTAGCAAGAAAGATGATGATACAGATATGATTGAGAACAAGAACGAGTATAAGAAGAAGTACAAGAAGAAGTACAAGAAGAAGAAGAAGAAGAAGAAGAAGAAGAAGAAGAAGAAGAAGAATGATGAGATAATAGTGATTTCAGATTAGCAGTAGTAAATGAACAAGCATGAATTTTCTTCAATCAATTGCATTACTCTGTTGCATTATCAGACATTCAGATAAATATTAGTAGTACTTTGCTTCATGTCTTGACGAATTAAATCGAGAATTCAAGTCAATACTTGATTTCAACATTTTAACTCAACTTGAATACTTGATTCAAACATCATGACTTAACTTGAATACTCAATTTCAAAATTCTGACTTAAATTGAGTCTTGATGAGTCAAGAACTCGACTCAATCTTGATGACTTAACTCAACATGATCAGTTTATTCATTCTCATTCAATCAGCGATGAAATTCATCTGTATGTGATGCTGACTATGAATCTACTGTTTAGCTACAGTAAAGTCTAAAGATTATCAAAAGTTTGAATGACATTGAGACACTGCGTGATGATGAAGTGTTGTGCATTGATCACATGCAGAGTTTTCATGATTGCACAGACTTTGATAATCTCAATGCACATGCTACAAGCAATCTGCATGCAGATGAGAAAGTCAAATAGAACGCAGAACTACGAGAGAAATCGCTTATGAAAATCATTCAATTCAATATCTTATTATCATGATGATGAGAATTAAGACAGAACATTCTTGCGTTTGATCTGTTGAGAATGATTAGCAGAAAGAACTTAAATCATGAACATTCTTTAAATTTATATGCTAACTATGTATAGATCTTGTTAAGACTGCATGTCTGTTACTACAACATAAGCAACTCACAAGATTCATTAAGTTTGACATAAATAAACTCAAGAATCTTGTTAATATCGTTTAACAAATGTTCAGACACAGACATTTTATACATGAGTAATACATTGACGAAAAGACTTCATTAAAAGAAGAAAAACACAAGCGAATTAGTAAAGAATGATTGAACTACGTTATTTGATTAAAAGTGTAACATATGAACATCTTTGCAAAACATGATTAATCTGCATGAGAAAGATCTTTACAAATAATGTGAAACAAATGAGTTGCATGCTTTCAAGCGAAGCGAGCGTCTGCAAAACATGATATACAATGATGATGATTGTTAATCTTAAGAATTTTACTTCTTCACTGAACTCTGACTCTTGAATGTCTTGATGATAAAATCAATCTCTAGTCAAAGACATTGTTTGTATAGCTCAAAAGAACAGTAATGCATGTTAATATGATTAAAGAAGAAATTGACTGCAATACACATGTGTATTGCAGATGAAACATCTGCAATTCATGCTTAAAAAGTAAACTGTCAAAATCTGAGCAATGAGAAATCTCATTCATCTTGAACTGTGAATCTGTCACAAGAAATTCTCTTTGAGTAATTTCTTAAGTTTAAGAGAAAAATCAACATAAAGATTGTGCTTTATGTATGTTGCATGCTGTTATGAGTCTGCATAAAGCGAATCATATGAGTGTATTTTAACTAGAAGTTCAAAGCTAAAGAAGAAAGAAGATGAAACACGTCAAGAGTCTTATACTCACGAAGGCGCGCTAAATCACTAGCGTGTCAAAATCAGCTCTATACTAGTTTATGATAGTTTAACATGATTTATGTTAGACTAACTTGAAATGCACGCTTGCAACATTACTCTTCTTCTTCATTTAGCAATGTTCTCATTGCTGCAGTTCAGTTGATCTTTCTTGAGTCAATTTCTATCTTAACTTGTTCAAATAATGTTCATGAAAGTCATTAATGACTTTCAAGCAATCTTCAAATTCACTTTCATCGACGTTGTATTAATGTAGATTGACATTATATTCTTTTCAATTGACATGATATTGTAGTCATTTGCTTTGTTCATAGTGTCTGAAGTTCAATATATTCTTCACTTTTCATTCATCTTCATCTTCAATCACTATAAAATCAGACAACTTATTTCATTGTTCTTTTAAAGCGTTTTTTGAATCTAGTTGCAGCAAATTTGATGCAAACTTTGAATGAATCTTCATAGTCAATGACAGTTTCAGTTGATAAGCATGTTCGATCTCAATCAGAATCTTGAAGAGTTTTAGCATCTTATCATCTAGCTTCTTTGACAATCGTAAGATCATTATGTTTCTAGAATTCAGAAACATCATGTCATTTATCTTGTAAATTATTTTCTTTCAATGCTTGTCAATCTGTTTCTTCATTGTGACTCTGACTCTTGCTAAGACTTGCTTGATCAATGCTAGTGATCATTTCATGTGTTTGAATATATTCTCTGCTTTGTCTGCTTCGATTCTAGCTTGAATGATCTCATATTCAATTGAGTTCGAATCGAAGCTCATATGAGAGTGAAAGCTCTTATTAAGAAAGAACGTCGACTGTTCAATTGACGGCAAAATAGCATTGTTATTGACGAATTCAATCATAAATAATCAGGTGAATCAATCATCTTGCATATATGAGCAATAGCTTCGTAGATATTGTTTCACATTCTAATTCGCTCTTTCTGTTTGATCATTGATCTGCGAATGATAGTCTGTAAATAGTTTCATCTTGATGTTGAGTCTCAAACATAAAGACTTTCAGACAATCAATATGAATTGTGAATCATGATTGAACATTATTGACCTTGATAGTTCATGAGTTCTGAAGACTCATATCAACAGTAGCTTGACTGTTTGTTCTGCGAAGATTTCTTTGTCATCTGATCAACACAATATATAATGTTGTTTCTTAGACAATTAATCTATGACTGTCAGAATCGCGTTGTTTTCATCACTTTCTGATAGATCAATAATAAAGTCTAATGATATGTTCTGTCATTGCTGCTTGAATATGAGCAATGACTTCAGCAGTTCATTGATTTGATCTCTTGATGCTTTTGATCTACAACAAATGTAACAGTTTCAAATGTAGTGCTTGATCATCGTTCTCATCTTCGATCAGCAATATGATTGTCTCAGCAAGTTCAACGTTTGATTCATGTCAGAATGATCACTGATCGAAAGATCATGTGCTTCTCTTATCAATTGAGTGATTATTGACTGAGAAACTCATAGTCTATCATCTTTTCAGAGTACTTCATCAAGTACTTTGCAATTGTCTAGATTAATATCTTGACAAGTTCTTCTGTTCTGTTTCATGACTATTCAAATATTGAAACACAGTTGATTCGTTTGATTTTCGACTATAATTTGATTCTGAATAGAAATCATCTCTTCAATCGAATTTTCGTTAACGTTTGATTCTTGTTTCAGATCTTAATCAGCTTTCTGATCATCTTCTTGATTAGTTTCTATTAACTGCAGCTCAAATTTGTCTTTTGACAATAGCATCTGATGCTGATATAGCTTTCGATCATTGTTTGCTTCAACTGACTTGACGTCTGACATTCTGATCAGCGCGTTGACTTTCAGATTCTGTTTTCTCGACTGATATATGATCTTGAAGTTATATTCAAATAACTTCTCAGCTCATTTAACTTGTTGTTGAATCAGTTCTTTGATGATCATGAAGTACTTCAAATTCAGGTGATCAATGAAGATCTTGATCAAAATATTTGTACATTTCAATTTGAAGCATCAATGTTTCAAACAGCAAATAATGATCAGCAGTTCTTTGTCATAGATCTCGTAGTTGCATTCTGCGAAAATCATGTTCTTGTTATAGAAGATCACTGAATGTAGAATGTCTTCATCATCATACTGAGACAATACTTCGTCGTTCACATAGTTCAAGAAGTTCATTTTTAGAATAGCTTTTCTGATCGAGTTGAAATGCTTCAGAACAAGAACTGTTGTCATCTATTGCTTTAGTTCTTCAAAGATCATCTGACAGATCTCTGTTCATTCAAAAAGATGATTTTTTCAAGTCAGCTTTATCATGAATTGAATGATCTTTGAAAAGTTCTTTATGAATCGTCGATAGAAATTGCAGAAGTCAATGAAGATCTGCACATGAGTCAATGATTGCAACACTTCTCAGCTTTGAATCACATCTACTTTTCAAGAGTTCATTCATAAATCATTAATGAATATCAATAGTTTAAGAAATGAGATTTTCTGAATCTTGAATTCACACTTGTCAATGTTTATCTGCAGATCAACTTCACGAAGCTTGTCTAGCACTTCTTTCACATGAGTTCTATGTTCTTTCAAGATCTTACTATAAATGAGAATATCATTCAAGTATGTCTGACAAAACTTGTGCAGACAGTCAAACAATACATCGTTGATATAATGCTGAAAGAACGCAAGTTCATTAATCAATTCAAAGAGCATTACTTTATACTTGTAAACATCAAAGAAAGTAACAAAAGTTGTTAAATTCTCACCTTCTGAACTCATGCGCAGTTTATTGAACATGATGATAATGTTGAGTCGAGTCAGATACTTACTGTCTTGAATTCAAGCGAGTACTTCGTCTATCAAGAGTATTGAATAATGATCTCTTTTGATCAGAGCATTCAGTTTTCAATAATTCACGCAAAAGCAAAGACTATCATCTTTCTTTTCAACAAATAGTATTGACGAGACGAAGAGAGCTTTGCTGAATGTAATAAATTTCTTCTTCAAGTTCTCTTCTAGATATTTCTTGTTGAAACCGTGCCTAGAATCTAATCACACTGCAGCGAGGTAGTGCGTAGCTGAATAGAATGTTTGATCAATAGAGGTAGCTATAACTAGAATATTAAGAATACAGAAGAAATCAAAGAGAGTTTCGAGCTGTATCTATAGTAGGGCAAAACAAAGAGAACGAAGCAGGTTTGCTCGAGTATCGAAAGCGCTAGAATAGAGTGTTGAGGCTAGAGGTTCAACATGAGCCAAAACCCCTAGAACTTGTTGGCTAGGAAACTTTATTCAATCTCGACACACTCGTAACATTATCTTCTTCTCTTTAAAAGTCATGTCTCTATGACTTGTAGTGTAGTTCATAGCACTGACGTAGAGCCTTGATGCCTGCCTTTCTATCAACCTTTCTATTGATTCAAACCAATTCGCCAAATGTTTATTGTAGCAGACTCACTATGTGAAATAGAATGATCATTGAAGCAGACTCACTAGTTGCACGTGAACGTGAGGTAGATCGATTCACTGATAGGTAGAGCGATGAGAGTAGATATGTCATTGCATTGACGAAGAGTGTCATTGTAGCAGACTCACTATGAGAACGTCATTTGTAGTAGCAGACTCACTAATTTGATCTGACGGCACAGATTGTTTTGACTCGTCTGATTCACAAGCTTGGTTCGAGGCGAAGAGGAAAAGAAATGAGTTGAACAGCTTATTTTCACTCGTCTGCTTCACGAGAATGGGTTGATTCTAGAGCAATTCACGAAGATTCTTTATCGTGATTCTCTTAATCGAGTGAACTGTGCGTACTTAATGAGCGATAGGTTCTCTAGCAATTCAAACAGCCTTGTCGTTGATTCTATTGACTCTCTGATGTTGTTCTGTCTTTCGGTTGCGTCAATCATCAGGTAAAACAAATTTCTTTATACTCGTTTCGTTGTTCATCAAGTAGCTTGAATGAGTAATGAAATCGATATCGTGTGATAAACGAATTCTTAATATAATGTTGAGATCGTGTCTAGAATCTAATCACACTGCAGCGAGGTAGTGCATAGCTGAATAGAATGTTTGATCAATAGAGATAGCTATAACTAGAATATTAAGAATACAGAAGAAATCAAAGAGAGTTTCGAGCTGTATCTATAGTAGGGCAAAACAAAGGGAACGAAGCAGGTTTGCTCGAGTATCGAAAGCGCTAGAATAGAGTGTTGAGACTAGAAGTTCAACATGAGTCAAAACCCCTAGAGCTTGTTGACTAGAAAACTCTATTCAATTTTGACACACTCGTAACATTTCTTGATCTTCTGCAACTTGTAGCTTGACATGAGATACAATCAACTTCTAGAAGATTGATTCTCATCTTCTAATTCAATCTTGTGATCATATGATCGATGTGAAGGCAACTGCGTTGTCTTTTCTCTATCGAAGATATCTAGAAAGTCGTGATAAATTATTGAAAGCTTCTTCTTCAGTTCACTCAGTGACATGACAGAGATCACTTCATTTAGTTTCACGAAATCTTCGACTGAGCTAAGCGCTTTGTTGATTTCACTAATGATCAAGAAGAAGATCTTGATCTTCTTATTCTTGACTAGAGTTCAATATGCAGCGACTTCAATCATGACAATATTGATGAACTCTTCTTTCTCTGATGACTGAATGAGTCGAGATTGATCGAGATCGACTTGAGTGCTTGACTTCACTAAGAATAATGATTCAATGAATTGAATAGATTCAATGAACTGATTCACTAGTTTCTGATTCGTAAGTCGCTTCAAGATGATAGTCAACGTAACAATTGAATTCAAGTTCTTTCAATTTATTTCACAGATCTCGCTTGACTCAAATCTGTGAAATGCTGATTGATTGCTTGCTTTTGAAACAACAGATTTTGATGTTCGAATCTTCAATGATGATATTAATTGATCATTTGCAGAATTTATTAAAATTTGATTTCTTTTTAATCAGAGATTTTCAATGATTATCTTGTGCTGATCTAGACAAGTTATTAATAAAGACATCATTTCATTCTTGTGTTCTTGTATCATGATTGATGTATACAAAGCGTGTGTAATCGACTTTCAATCAGAAGTTTCATCATATAATCAAATTAACTTTGATTTCAACAACGATATTGACTGAATATCAAAGCGTTCACATAGCTCTGACATCAAAGATTCATCAATGAAAGTCATGTCAGTGACTTCAGTATTTATCAGAGCGAAAAACCTGAATATCTTTTCTAAACTACTCAAGATGATGTCAACAGTGAACAACTTGAAATCAAATGAATCATCAGACATGCTGATGAAACAAAATATAAGTATATCACTCTCAATCATTACTTTGACGAGAATAGATTGTTTTTTGAATTTGCAGCGATCTCGTGCACTTGAGTCGTTTCAAGACAATCATATGCTCTATGTTCTGACTTTTTGCATTTGAAGCAAAGTTCTTTCTTAAACAACTCTTTCTGAATAGAGTTGAGATTCAATCTTCTAAGTTTCTTTCACGAAAAGATTGATGACGTGAATTGAGCAGTCGATGTGCTAGAAACAGATTGAGCAGCTTGAGTCATCAATGCTTTGATGATTGATTGAACGTTCAATTCAGTCAATCTAACATTGACTTGCATGCAAATGTCAACAAACTCATTCAAATTCGTGATTCATTCATTGAGCGTTGCTCGCTGAAGATCTGAGCTGATCTTATGCTGAAGATCATTTAGTAGAATCTCATTATTGTACTTTAGTTCTGCGCTAAATCTCTGAAATTTCATTCAAAATTCATGAAAGAAGATCTTGTTTTAATACAGCTTCAAGTACTGTTGTTGAGTCATGTGATGATGATTGAGATCATCGTACATCTTATTAATGATCAATAGTACTTCTTCGACTTCTAGAAAAAGATTCAGAGACGTGTTTCTCATTCGTAATGCTATGTGCTTAATCACAGCTTCACTGACTCGACTTTTGATGTAGACAATCTTCAACTCTTTGATAGAAAAGTGATTCTTGTTTATCTTTAGCTTATTTTGCATTCACGATAGTCAATTGTTTACATTCTGCAACGAATCTTCGAACAGAAATGAATTGAATAACTTGATTAACTTTGAAGATTGATCTTCAGAAATCAAAGTACTTTGTCAACTTGATGCAGCTTTTAAATGATGTATAATCATGTTCTTGTTTCTATTCTCTTTCTGCAAACGCGTCTGTGTAATCTTCAACATGATGTTTATCTTGTTGATATCTTCTAACATCTGAATCATGTCATTGTAAGTCTTGATCTCGATGTCATGCTGTTGACATATGTACTTAATAAAGACAATAATGTCATCTGCTTCATGAGTGCTTATTCAAGCATTCAGTTCAGTGCTGATGCTGATCTTGATCATTTCGTGATCAAAAGACAACACGTTCATGTTCTCTTCTTCTGTATCTGATGATGCATTCATGCCTTTTTCTTCTGATGCTGTTTGATTCTGTGATAAAAGTGATTCTCTTCTAGCATTTCAAAGATCATAGCGAGCAATGCTCGCTGATTCTGAGCTTCTAGTCATGATATGAGTAGAAAATTGCTGATCGAGAAATTCTGATGTTACTCTATTGAACTTTCTGAGTTCAAGCAACGACTAGTACTCTATCGAACTTTCTGAGTTCAAGTACTGCTGAAATTTCTGGTTTCTGATGACGAGCTCAATAAAGAGTTAGTCAAGAGCAACGCGTTCATGTTCTTTGATTTTGATTCTATCGAAATTTCTGATTTCAAATCAAGATTCTTCTTTAGAAATTTCTGGTTTCTATTGAGCTTTCTGAGCTCAAGTTCTGATTCTGCTGTTGAAATTTCTGATTTCAACTTCTGAGTTGTGTAGCTTGTTTTTATATCGTCTACACATCAATAGCAAGATTAATGAGCTTTGAACTAATGTTATGAGTCTGCATAGAGCGAATCATATGAGTGTATTCTAACTAGAAGTTCAAAGCTAAAGAAGAAAGAAGATGAAACACGTCAAGAGTCTTATACTCACGAAGACGCGCTAGATCACTAGCGTGTCAACATCAGTTCTATACTAGTCTATGATAGTTTAACATGATCTATGTTAGACTAACTCAAGATGCACGCTTGCAACACATATGTTGAGATCGTGCCTAGATCATTCAATCAAAAAGACTCGAGACTGATATGTATGTATTGCTCTTTAGAGATAGCTATAACAAGACATTAAGAATACAGAAGAGAAAGAGTGCAAGCTCTTCTATAAATAATGACTTGAGGCTGCGCTAGGCTCGATACAGATGTGATGTAATATGTCAAACGTGTTTGTCTAAAAGAATGATGAAAGAAATGAATGAAGAAAGTGCTGAACAATGAGAAGAAGTGCTGAGAATGGTTCAAAGAATTCAATAAAGATGTGCTAGGTTCAAACTAGGCATAACGTCATGACTTGCTTTAATCAAATTGATTAGAGTTAGATCTGAACTTTGATTGATTCAGACATGTTTGTAACATTATCTTTTTCTTTGAACATTCATGTTTGCATGAATAGAAAAGAAATAAAAGCAAAAAAAAATTCATCGTGTTTTCAATTTAGTGCGACTTATTTGAGTATAGCTTGTGAAATTCGTTCAGAACTTTCTTCGAGTCATCGAATTTCTCTTTATCGACATAGTATCATTCGTCGTCATGATTTACCTCAATTCATTTGATCTTGTATTGTAGTCTTTCTTTATATCGCCTGAAGTTTAATATATCGTCTACTTTTCAATGCTTTTCATTCTCTTCAATGATCAATGATTTAAAGAGCTCAGAATGTTGTTTCGATAGAAGATCATTTGATGAAGGTCGTAGACACTTCGAACTGAACACTGAATGTATATGCTTCATGCTTCTAGATAGCTGAAGACGATAGAAGGTCTCAACTTTGACTGTGATTGAATAGAGATCAAGCTGCTTATCTTTCAAATTCTTGCATGATCTAGTGATTTTGATGTTTTCAAAGACTAATCAAACTTGATCATTTACTTCATAGATGACGTCTCGTCTATGCTTGTTCATCTGAGCTTCAGTGATCTGCTTGATCTTTTTCAATTGTTGATGATTGAAGATAAGAAGCTCGCTCATTCAAGTGACAATGTCATCGATCTTTCTAGCTTTAATACGTTGACGAGTCATTTCATAATCAGTTGTATCTGAATTGAAACTCATTCGAGAATGAAAGTCTTTATTGAAGTAGAAAGAGATCATCAAGATAGTCAAGAACGTATTGAAATTATCACTGAATTTCATCATTGAAAGTCATTTAGCTCAGTCATTCTGCATGTAATTGCAGTAGATTCGAAGTTTGCATTCAACATCTTGATTAGCTCGTTTCGACTGATCATTGATCTCTGAATGATAGACTGTTGATAGATTGACTTTGATCTTCAGTCATTTGCAAAGACTTTGCCACATGATCGATATGAACTGAGAGTCTCTATTCGAAACGATAGAACTGAGTAGATCATGAAGTCGATAGACGTTTCATAGCATGATTCATACTGTTTCTTCGATTGAGATGTCATCATCTTTTCAATGACAGAGAACATAGTGACGTTCTTTGAAGAGATGACATATGATCATGCAAATGACGTTATAGTTTTTCGATAGAAATAGCTCAGTGATGAAGTTCATAGCTATATCTTGTCAATGCTGCTGAAGAATTGATAGAGACTGAAGCAAATCATTTGTATCATCTCGAGATGCTTTGCTTCGCTGACAGACATGACAGTTTCGAATGTATTGTCAAATAGTTGCTCGATGATCTGATCAATAGTAGAAGCGTTGAACTAGATCAATCATTCATCTAATGTCAGAGTGCGAGATTAATGATTGATCGTGAATATTTCGAAGCAATTTCGTATGCATTTGTTTCAACACTCATAGTAGACTCTTTTTGAATAGAACGTTGTCAATGATTTGACAGTTCTTTAGCTTCGTGTCATGAAGCTTCAGTTCATCTTTGTTCATAGCTTGTTGATACTCATTGCATAGTTCATTCTTCTGATTGACTAGACGTACGCGTTGATAGAGATTAATCTCGTATTCAGGTTCGATTTCGAACTCAATCGATAGAACATTTATTCAATTCAAAGTCAGTATAGTCTGAAAATGATCATCTATGTCTTTAACTGATTCAGAACTATCGATCATCGACATTCTAGTTAAAGCATCGACTTTGATGTTTATTTTGCCTGATCGAAAGATAATCTGAAAGTTAAACTTCGATAAAATATTCAGATAGTTCGCTTGTTATCAAGTCAGCTGTTTGTTTTTCATAAAGATCTTCAAAGTCTGATGATCAGTAAACATCTGAATAAATAGCTCAGTGTCTTCTAGTTTGAGTCGTCAGTGTTCAAAGCATCGAATGATAGCTAGCAATTTCTTGTCATAGATGTGATAATTGCATTCGACTGAAATCATGCTCTTGCTATAGAAGACTATCGAGTGAAGCACATTCTCATCATTGTACTGAGATAGTATGTCGTCTTTTACATAGTTGAATGCATCGATTTTCAAAATAGCTTGACGTTTGACATTGAAATGACGTAGAACTGAGATCGAGCTGACCTGCTTCTTTAGATTGTCAAAGACTTTAACGCAGACTTCGTTTCAAACAAAAGATGTGTCTTTTCAAGTCAGCTGAGTGAATGACTTGACTAGTTTCAAAAAGTTCTTGATGAAGCGTCGATAGAAATTGACGAAGTCAACGAAGTCTTGTACCTCTTTTAGATTAGTAGATGTAACTCAATTGACTATAGCTTTCACTTTGATAGAGTTCATGCAAAGATCTTGTTCTGATACTATGATCTCTAAGAAGACTGTTTCTTCTACGTCGAATTCGCACTTTCGAATATCTATCTGCAGATCAACGTCTCATAAACGACTTAGTATCATCTTGACATGTTGTCTATGCTTCTTTTGAGTCTTGCTGTATATGAGAATGTCGTCTAAATAAGCTTGGCAGAAGTCATTTAGAAAGTCTCATAAAACATCGTTCATATATTGCTGAAACGAGGTCGAACCGTTTGTTAATTCAAATGATAGAACCTTTGATTTGTACGCTTCTAGAGCGATAATGAAGGTTGTATAGTTCTCACTATCGAGATGCATACGAAGTTTGTTGAAAGCGAAAATTATATTCAGTCGAGTCAGATGCTTGCAGTCAACGATTTTGTCAATCATCTCATTTATGAGCGATAGAGAATAGCGATTTCTTTTGATAATGACATTGAGCTTTTGATAGTTGA
>JAABUL010004907.1_pt1 | contig 17312 bp, 19 predicted proteins | sample 5559151 | NCBI WGS metagenome assembly JAABUL01 (sample SAMN10711876, study PRJNA513368) | rock metagenome | isolation source: Antarctica rocks | place: Antarctica: Victoria Land, Pudding Butte sud | reverse complement strand
GCGGGCCGATCTGCCCATGTGCACCTCATAGATGGCTTCATCCAGGCCTATTCGGGTTTACCGACTAGTGCATATTTTTCTCAATGAGGGTTCCCAGCTGAAAGATTATGACTTTATTAATGCCATTACAAGGTTCATGACGACGAAGAAAGTGTCTATGTTCGGCGACCAGGCCCAGCTTGGACCAAGCGAAATTGCAGCCTCTCACTGTGAATTCTCATCACAGTCAGTATTGCAGCGACTGATTGACAACGGTCACAAACCCATTTGGCTTACCGGCCAATATCGAATGCATCCACAGATAGCTTCATTCATCTCATGGTCATTCTACCAATCACAGCTGTGTGCAATCATCCATCTACCGCAACAAGGCCAATCTATTCTCAATTTTCTTGATACTGTTCAAGGCCGCTAATTAAAATATATAAAAATTGTAATAGTAAACAGAATAAAGAGCAGGAATCTGTTATTATAAGTTACCCTTGGGAAAACCGGTCGCCACACCATCTTCGTGGATCTACAGGGACATGGCAAGCTTTTCGGAGAATTTCAAGGGACTTCCCTTATCAATCCATACAGCCTCACGGCTGTCACCCGCAATGTTCAGAGCCTTTTGAAATCGGATTTTGCTGCATCTTCAATCATGGTGATCGTTTACTACTCCGCTCAGGTCAAATCGGCCAGCATTTGGCCTCGCCCGTGAATCAACTTAGATCTTCACCCTTCTTTGATCACATTCAGCCTAAGCAACATGAGTATGCTGCTGAAGAAGGCTGGCTTTCCTATCCAAGTCCGCTCTATCGATGGCTCTCAAGGGAAAGAGGCACCGATCGTTATTGGTGATACAGCGGACTCCAGGTGGTCGATACAAACTTGGCTTTGCCGCGGATAAGAAACGAATGGAAGTTACCTTGTCCAGGGCGCAGAGTGGCAGGATCATCATCTCCAATGCTCGAATGGCGGACAATACCTGGGCTTCCGAAGCCACCAACTTGTGGATAGATCTGAGTCGCGAACACAAACGAGACGGTGGGATGTGGGCAGTTACTGTAGAGGATCGTGAGATTCGCGAGGAGATGGCAATACCAGGTCCGGGGATTGGTGAACAATTTTAGGAGGATAAAGCACAATTCCTATATTACGACCTTATGATAGCAAGATGATCGATACTTGTCCGACATGGTACAGAAAAAATCTCATACTCTTCCCTACTTGAAAGTACCGAGCTCTTGCAACAATATTTATGTCCACAAGGATACGATCTAAGAGGCTCTAAGCTCTGCCATTCACACCGCGCTGGAAGAAGAATGATATCAGGACGACATATCCTACAGAACAATTCTAACGCCGACTAGAAGTGATTGCGCCCTAGCACTCCTAGGTGGCTTTGACTTTGTCATTGTACAGAAGAATTATTGACAATTCAGTCGTACCCGAAAAGGTGCGATATCATGGAAAAGGCATGCAACTGGAACGGCCAGGGCTTAGGCAGAACCAATGAAGGTTCGATTGAGATCTGCAAAAGAGTAATTACTTATCTCTAAACAACGCTTAAGAATTAGAAGAGTGAGGAAGAGCGCAAGGCTCGTTACGTTTACTTCTATGATCTGAGCCCGAGTCAGATGGCTGAGAAGATATACCGGTGTCTGCAGGGATACGTTGACTTGGCCGAGATGCACATTAACTCGGCGGGCCCTCGCCGCCGATGGGCGACCTATATCAAGCAGTGTTTTCTTTTCCTGTGTCGAAGTCAATATCATCAACGAATCGTACTCATTTTCCCAGGTGAGGATCCCTCCCACTGTTGTCGGATTTCAGTTCAATAACCGAGGAAGTCCCCGATTTGATCGATGTTCCCGCGGCACGCCGGCGCCACTCGGCGGAAGACCGTGCCAGAAATTCCGTGTACGCACTCTTTAACTATTAATGTCGTCGAAGAAAAGAAGGCAGTTATATACCAAACGACAAGCGAAATCGCGCTTCCCCAGACTCATTCTCCAGAACTTCCAACTTGGCAAGTCATGGCCCTCCAGTATAACGCCAATATAGCCAACGCGACAAAAGCTAAAGAGCAGAACAGCCAGCCTAATATTAAGGACACTCAAACTAGGCAATCGCTCAAAGCTGAAGTGCCAAACAACACTATCGGTGCAGGTCAAGTTATAGCTCAAGGTGCTGAGCAAAATAATGATACTTCTCCTGCTGTGATGCACCAGCATGGTATTAGGGACACCCAAGCCGAGCAAGCTTCCAGAGGTGAAGTAGTAAAAGACACTATGTATGCAACCAAAGACGCAGCTCTAGTTACAACACGAGCAAAAGAGGCGTCGCATGCTGTGAAGGGTCAGCTTGGCATTGAGGGCACTCACGGGCGTTTCCCCAGAAAGAACACGCACACAATAAATTGAAGATGATGAGCGTCCCTGTCGTACCTACTGGTGGTTCACGCATCCAAGTCCGACGCAATGTGGCTCAACTGGAGGGAGAGGAAGAGGAGGGTGAGGAGGTATTCTCCGATGAGGACAGGCTCTTGTAGTCAGCCCGTTGATATAAATATAAATTGAAACAGCGCCGTTCTTTTGATGTATCCTACACGGAAGCAACTTTAACGCCGCGCTAGGTGCCTTTGGCCTTGTCATCGTACATGAGGCACAAGGGAGGATGTTCGATAGGCTGTGGAGGAAGACGGACTCTGCGACAGGTCATCCGGGATAAAGAGAAGGTCCTTATTTTTTGCCAGCTTCCTACGACATTACAACATACCTCCCCTCTACGCAGTATACAGAATTCTCCACATTATCGCGGTCACTCTCATAGCGTTTCATAAATCGGAAGACAGAAATGATATTTGAACGGCGTTTCTGTCATTACGAAGATGACGCGATGGTTATAATTTCAACGTATATGATAGGTGCAACGGGGTTCAGGCTACAATAGTATTTTAGAGATTCCATACCTTCGAGGATGCTCAGAGTCTGAAAACCCTTGCTCAGATCCTCGGTTGGGCCTAGAAATTATGCAATCCCAGTGGCCTAGCCTATCTCTACGAATATTACATCCAGAGGACATTCGACGATCGTGCAGTATACCTTGACGAGAAGGCTATCCCAGGGGATATGACCGAGCGCAACCAACATATATTCGCAGTCGAGAACGATGTTAGAGATTGAGGCTTTCAGCCCTACCATACAAGTGGTGAACTCGTTCGTTATTCTTGACAAATATTTTCTACCTCCTGGGATTTCTTCGTACATAGTCATAACCACGTTGTTCAACAAAGGACAGCGATGGATGGTGGATACTAGGGAGTGGGTGCCACGGTGCTGACGGAGACCTATGTCTGCTCATACCAATCCATTGGGAGGGCATGGTCTCTGCAGACGATAGGCGCGCTGAGCTTGCACGCCGGCCGAAAGATATAGAATTCTGTGACCGCATCAGCTTTGATGATCTCTTCAAGCACGATCCACGAGGAGCTAGGGCAACCTTTATACATACCCAGCTCTGCTACAATGTTGCGAGCAACAACAAAGACAATGAGACAGCGGATACGATATGAGCTGGTAGACAACGGATGGCCGAGCAAACGATAGAGGGTTTTAGGTATACAATGAAAGAGATAGGCATTGGTGGACTAGATCGAAGAATTTGCTAGACTTGGAAACTAAATGGACAGTCGATGACTACAATCAAAACCGCCAGATATACAAAGAAGCTTCAGAAAAAAAAGAGCGAGGTCGAAGGAGCAAGGAGGCGCATCGTGAGGCAAGTAACATGCAGTTACATATAGGAGATAACGCCCCTATGATACTCTCATCAGAACAACGAACGCAACGCCATGGTCAGATCCAGATCCTTGTACGATCGCAACCACAAGGCGCAGGGTCGGGAATGGTTTGAGGCTTTTATATTGATGTGGATCCAGACAGCGCTCACTGCATGAATCGAGCTTGCAGAAAAGTGGAATGGGAAGAAATCGGATGCAGTCGTCGATGGTGTGGTTATGGCTTTAGGTGAAGTGTGTGTGATTGGCGAGATGGTTTTGGATTGAGTGTTTTGACGAGCGAGGCCGAGCGTGAGGACTGCCTTTGAATTGCGAGGGGTGATCGTAGTCCTATAATAGAGCAAACAGAAGCATATATGGAGCGTCGAACTGTGGTCAAGCTTATTACTGCATCACCCTTGCTTCCGTTGTAATACATTGCTGCCCTTTCTGCCCAAGAATGCTGTGAAAATTGAGCTACAATACGTCTCATGGCACGAGTGAGCTCCATCCCCTCAGCAGTCATAGCTCATAGAGCCCTTTGCAGTGTCAGTAGTGAACCCAAGAGCCTTCGCTCCTCTACCGCGAACAAAATACAAGCCGGTGCCACATGCACCAAGCTTCCTTTCTCCATGGTTTTCAGCGCCATCCTCGTCTCACCTACTCTCCAAGGTGCAAAAGAATGGCAATGTTACAGAGTAATAGTCCGAAAAGCAAAAACATACAGCAAACAGGATTCGCTGGTCGTCACCGACCCAACTACTAATTGTTCGATCTGAAACTTGTCAATGGCAGAGCGGACGGGATGCCGAGTATTCTTCAGTCTGTGACCGTATGTGAGAGGATGGCCAATATCAGAGTATGTAGAGTCAAAACTGATCATACCAAGGGTATATGATCAATGAGGAAGTCCTCCCTTCGCGTTAACAGCAAGCAAGGAAAGCCCGAAACGACCATCCTCGACCGCCAAAAAATGCACATTCGCCGACTTGGCCAGCAACTGATGATCATATCCTCTGCTGCGCGTGGTTACTCCAAAAGGCCACTCGGTCCAATGATGCCCAGCTCATCCTGCCATTATTTCGATGACCTGCTCTGCTCACACCTCTCCCTTCATCTTCGTCTCTTTCTCAATCTCTTGATTCAATCTTTGAAGACTGTAGGAAGACCACTCAGGCGTGCTTGCCTTCGATTCACCAGGCCCCTGTGGCTCGATCTTCGCTCCTCTCTCCCCTCTCTCAATCTCTTCCATCGATGTATGGGGACCGTGCGGAGACCTCTCAGGCGTGCTTGCCTTTGATACATCTGCCACCCGTGGCCACATATTCGCTCCCTTTTCCTTTCTGCTTCAAATGTCACGGTTCTCTCTTTGTCTCGTGCAGCCCTCAGCCTTTCGGAGGTCGTGCTAAGTACTGTGTCATAGCTGTCAATTCCAAGCTTGGAGGATCACCGAATGTTCATAACAGGCCAGACACTAAGCATATGCTTGTATTCTTTGTCAACGAAGACTCTAGGAAGTTGGCGAAGATCCTCTCGCAGTCAGCCTCCTAGGCCAGCCCAGTCTCAATCACATATGTCGACCATGCAATGCGTTTTCTCATTCCTTGCCATGGAAGTCTTGAGAGGGGATCTAGCACCATGGTATTTGAGTCCTGCTTCCGAGAAAGGATTCTGGATGCCCAGTAGTGCCTGTTTACTTGGACCTCACTCTGACGTCGCCCATGTCGCAAGGCATCTCAGTGATATGATACCAGAGCTAGGGGTTTAGATGTCGCGTAGCGCCGGTAAGAGTAGTAGGTAGGACTTGGGAGGAGACCGGATAAATTGGTAAGAAGGGGCCCGCTGGCACCTAGCAACGGCTAGACCCATAAAAGCTAGTCTGCCCAGCCGTCAGCCCTCAACAAGTTAGCCGTTGTTAGGTCTGACTTAGCACCAACGGATGGACATCACTGGTTGTAACGCACCAGGACCAGCGTAAACCAAGGTAGATCAACCTTCAGGCAAGCTTTCAGTCTTCTTCTTCGCAACATCGCTGCGGTAGAAAAAAGCAAAGATGGCTGCCGAGCTTGGGGTCGTTCCAGTCCTCGATCCCTCTCCCGAAGGGGAAGGTGCAAAAATATCAACGAATGATCAGACGCAGGAGTACCAGGGCCCTTGAAGTACTCGTTCAATCAGGAAAATCGGTCGATAAGACGCTCCCAAAACGTTCAACGACCACGGGATGACTTCATTGCCTCCTCATCTGCTGTCGACGATAGCGATAAGCCAGGGTAATGCATTACCGCAGCTGCATGCCGTCACTGCTACCGAGCTTGGCTTTCCCATGTCCTCACCATGGTGGCCACTTTTTGATCGATTCCTTATCACCTCCTTAAGCCTCTGCAGCTATGCCGGCACTCGATATGACCATGTCGCAGGAGAAGAAAGACCCCTTCGCCGCTCTCGATGGCCGCAAAGCATCCACAATCTCGACTGGCAACGGGACAATCACGGTCGAGTCCCTCAAGGATGCGGACGAAGCATTGAGCTTTCTAGAGAACCATCCGCGAGCCGCCGAGATTGCGGAGGAGGGTCAGGCGATCTTGGATGATCCAGTGCTACTGAAAAAGCTGGTGCGGAAGATTGATCTCACCATTGCGCCATTGCTCGCGGCTGTGTACTTCTTGCAATTCTTGGACAAGACAACGCTCTCATATACTGCGGTCATGGGGATAAGGAAGGACACCCATCTTGTGGGGCAGGACTACAGCGATCTCTCGATGCTGTTCTATATTGGTGTGTTCGCCCCTTTGGCACATGAAGATGGCAAGATAATGCTCAGATGTTGACATGGATTGTAGGCTTCCTCGTCGCGGAGTTCCCTACACAATACATGGCGCAGCATATCTCGAGATTAGGACTTTATCTCGGGGTCAATATTGTGATATGGGGTTTTATACTAGGCTGCCATGGTGCTTGCACGACCTTTGCTGGACTGTCCATCGTCCGCACGCTGCTTGGAGTCTTTGAAAGCTGTGTGGCTCCCATACTTGTCCTGATCATTGCTATGTGGTACAAAAAGGTGAATCTCGATTTCCACAATCTGTGAGAGATATTGCTCACGCTCTATGTCAACCAGATGGAGCAAGGTCGACGAGTTTCCTGGTTTTACGTCTGCAATTCATTGACTCAAATCTTCGGCGGCCTCGTTGCCTACGGCGTCAGCTTCGTGCACAGCAAATTTGCATCTTGGAGGATCTTTTACGTCGTTATCGGGGCTCTGACCGTGGCCATCGGGGTGTTGGTTGCCATCTTCCTACCCGACTCGCCCGTGAAAGCAAAGAGGTTTACAGACGCCGAGAAGGTGGCAGCACTGATGCGAGTCAAAGCAAACCAAAGTGGAACACAGAATTCTCGTATCAAGAGAGATCAGGTCTTCGAGACTTTCAAGGATCCTCGCGTCTGGCTGATCTGCCTAGCAACCTTGTTATCTTCAATCCCTAATGGAGGCCTCTCTAACTTTTCGAGCATTCTCCTTACAACTTTTGGTATGTAATGTTTATAGCTTGGCATCCTTCCTGTTCGGCTTTACTATGAGCTGTGCAGGTTTCCGGCAATTTTCCTCGCTAGCTCTTTCCGTGAAGTAAGCCCCTGCTACGGAGTGGGAATGCTGACTTCGAAATGGATTAGGATATACATCACGGCAGGCTCTCATCCTCAACACCCCAAGCGGCGCCATAGGGGCCATCTGCGTGCTGCTGGTGGGATATCTGTCCGACAAGTGGCGGGATAGATCTATTGTGATGCTCATTGCTATCGTGCCTACGATATTAGGGAGTGCGCTCATGGTAGGGCTCGATCCAAAAGGAATTCCCAAGAACAAAGCTGGTCTTCTTGCCGCTTCCTTCCTCACAGGCACCTTTGGCGCCGCCTTCATGTTGCTCCTCGCCTGGAACGCTTCCAACATCGCGGGTCATTCAAAGAAGGTCACTTCCTATTCTATGACGATGATTTCTTTCTGTGTAGGGAACATCCTCGGCACACAGACTTTCCAGGCCAAGCAAGCGCCTGGATACATATCCGGCAAGATCAGTATCATCGCCACGCTCTCGGCTTTGTGCTTTGTGGTTGTGGTGATGAGGGTGTGGAATGATTGGTTGAATAAGAAGAACAAGCAAGCTTTGGCCACGATGAGTGAAGATGAAAAGGATGTGTTGAGGGAGAAGATGGCGTTTGCGGATCAGACTGATCGCTCAAACGTCTTTTTCGAGTACACGCATTGAGTTGTCGGAAGTTCAGATCAGATCATCATTCAACTTACAAGTCAAGTCAAACATTCCGCTATTGCTGCAGCAGCATACTGCATCTTCAAATCGACAATTCATGTCCCATCACCTTTACCTCGAACTGAAGAGCTGTATCCCACCCAAGCATATCCACATATCATCCCCACATTACCATCCATTCCCTAATCCTACATACTTGATAGCGAGGCGATTTCAATATGATTCCCTGGGCACTTATCTTCTTCGCAGGGCTTGTACCAAGGATATATTCGTCAAGGGCTGGTCTGTACCTTCTACGGGTGGATTACTCCGATCTTTAGGTATGATGAATTCGAAATTAGCAGCCTGTGAGCTTGATACCTCTGTGAAGGTGATTCGAATATTGCGTTTGGGTATACAGGGGAGTGAGTGATGCATGTGAGAAGATGTTGATAGGTTCAGGAATCAAGTCGGCCAAGGCGCTAATCTGGATACGCATTAGCGTCTCACCGCTGTCTTGGCAGGTACGGAGTTGACTGCAATCCACACGCAAAATCTCCATTCTTTACATGAATTATCGTTCTTGCTTCATCGCTATAGAGTACAGCTTGTAACCACTGTGGCATTGTATCGACACACTGGTTATACGGAAGAGACGGATGTATTTATTGTGCATGGGGTGTTCCTCGCAAAATCCCCTCACAGTCGGATTGTTGTTGAGCTTGCGAAGTGAAAATGTTCTCTTCCAACGAGATGCTAGAGCTTACAGCTAGGAGCAGGCAAATTCATTGCAAGGTTGCTGTTTGATCAATTTGATATCACCTGTCTCAAAGAATGTCTAGTGGAGCATCGCCAATGAGGAGACCATTCTTGTTGTTAACTAGTCCAGCTTTGTTCCTTCTGTGACAGTCTCCATATACAGAATCTAATCGCATCAAAGACGTCGCGCTTCATGCCACAAGTCTCCTCCAACGGTATAAAATCTCTCTCACGGACTCCCATCTTCACTCACCCCCACCTGCTCAACCTCATGCAGTCGCCGCGGATAGGACAGGCACCGACGCTCCGGCAGCCGTCGAAGGCGCTGGCACCTTCACAGAAACCCTCGGGATGTCCCCCACGGCCTTTGGCACGACACAGTACTCGGACTGGAGTTTCTGCGTGATGCGGTCCTGCTTGTCGACGAAGAATTCCTGGAGAGAGGTTTGAAGCTCATGGCTTTGGACGCAAGTATGGCAGCCTAGGGCGCCCAAGGCGGCGATACAGCCATCGCAGATTGGATCGACGAAGCTATGCATATCCTACGTGAGCGTCAAGCTCGATAGATGGATGGTAAGATAAAATGAAGAGAGCACCTACCCTCCATCGAGACATGGGACAAAACATGCACCACCGGCGATCGCTGTACACGCCGCCCACATCTTCCAGCCGCAGCCTCCTACCGCATTGACATTGATGCCTGGGTCGTTGAGAAGGTTCATCTGGGCGGGGTTGGAGCATTGTCTGTTGGTGAGTGCTAATGCTGCGCGTTCCTCCATCTGTTGACCCAGTGCGGCATTGTTAGATGATTGCTCGACTGGCGTTGCCACGATGGAGGGGACGATAGTGGTAAGGAGGAGGGTCAAGGAGGTGAAGGACCCGAGGAGATGCATGTTGTGTGAGTGACCTTGACGAAGTAAGGAAACGAGTTCAAAAGTCCAAGACTCCAGAAATCTAAGACGAGATGAATGAGCTTAGGTATAGGATCGAATCGAGAAAAGAGTACGAGGGAAGAGGCGTATGATTTATAATATGGAGACGATTTATCCCGCGTTGTCTCTCATGCGGCTATTCTGGGTTCACCCGAAACCTTCCAAGGTACCCGTTGACTTCCACGCTTTGTAGATGCGAGCTTCACGGTTCGTAGATGCGAGCAGACACTTCGCCCGGGATGATTCCCTGATGGCGATTTATTGGGTGTAGAAAGGTAGAGTATATCATGCCGTTGCGCTTGTGGTCCTTTAGGCCGCTACGCGCTTATCCGCTATGTTTTGGACCACTGAAACACTCTGTACGCGAAACCGATCCAAACAAGCTGCGGCACATTCATAGCATAGCACACAAGGATCTCATAGAAACATCGTAGCCGCGACACATCCACGTGTCATTCAATTTCGCCCTGCGATGCGCATGAATAAGCGTTGTCAGGGTTGCTCTAGAAAAACTTTACTCCAAATCTTTCATGTTTATCGTCAAGCTGCAATCTTATGACGCGGAATATTTCGGAAAGTAAACTTGTAACTTGATTGTTCTGTCTGTTCAATGGACAGCTTCATTGCCTGCGTCTAAACCACATATATGCGCTTGACTCCAACCTGCTACTGCTTCCTCTGCAATATATCCACCCTCTATGATAGCCACGAACGGGTCGACATCGATAGTGAAATTGCTCTCGGAGGCCGTATGTGTGTCTCTGCCTCGCCGGTAAGATTATCTCCGGAAGCAAGCTCAAGGGAAAGTTGCTCCTCCTTAGTCCAGATCGCGCCTTCGCTCAGTACTGAGGACACTCCCCCCTGCAGACATGGAGCCCCTACATAGTGTATTGTTCGGCCGATGAGCAGAACCACAGAGGAAGAGGTCGGTGGTGTAGTGCGGTGGCAGCGGCACTATTCCACATTTGTTCTGGGAGAAACATTCCCGCAAGATGGCCACCCCTGGCTGAAGAAGGTTGGTGGCTGGGTAAGAGTCGGCAGTTCCAGTTGAATCAACAATCTCCAAGAGACATGCTTGTGTACGATTCGTGTTGACGCGGAGTTCCGTTTTCGGTAAATGGACGACGTCTCCGCCAATTTCGGATGCATTGGGTGTCCAGCGAAGGACACTCCCTGCAGGTTTGAAGCTTTCCACGAAATCATTTAAGAGGATGTCGCATGTCTCACGTACTCTGGAGACGGGGTGTAGATCGGGCGGAGTAACGCATTTTGGGTGAAATGGTGGATAAGCTGCCAAAGTTGAGGTAAGCAGCATCAAAAGAACAAAGAGTGATGCCATTCTGAAAGGAGGATCGTGTCAAAGGGAAGTAATTGCATCGACTGACATAGTTGTATACTCCATCCTTTTGTGAACCACGATTTCTGACATGCATTGCGCCAATCGCGTAGTGTTGCGCAAGGACGTTGGCGGCTACTCGTCGACATATTCTTCGCTTGCGGCAAAATCCCCAATTAAGTCCAAAGCACGCAAATTGAAATGCATTGCGTACGCGTTCCAGCTGTGAAAGTATGCCTGACCAATATTCTCTTACCCTATTAGTCAGGCACAAACGGGAAAATGGGGCTCAGGATCCCGATATCCTACACCCTAGATAGAGTGTCTCAAGATTGTTGCCAAAAGCAAGCTCTTGCCGAGCTTTCTAGAGCTTAAGAAAAAGCGCTCAAGCCAGTCGATCGCGTGAAGTAGAGAACGGGCATTTAGACACCGCGCACATTTGAAACAGGTGGCGCACAATGACTTCGTGAATGTCGAGCTCTGTAACGCTCATGGTCGCCAAGAAAATAAATCGACGTCATCTTGTTTCTCGGGATCTGGTAAAAAGATCTGACCCAAAGAGTCTTCGACAGACACGCTACTTCTGCGGCCATCTTAACTCTCTTTGCGTGGTCTTCTGCTAAGGCTTGTGGATATTGCCATGGTATGACGTTGCGGGTACCCGTATTGAATAGGGATACGAGAGTAGCCACCTTGTGTTGATCGCGAATTGAGAAGAGCCACACTAGGATAACCATAACCCCGATGAATAAAACGGGCTACATTCAAGCAAGCCGGACTTTGCCTGTTTTACTTTCCCTTGGTTTGCGCCCTACCTGAGCTTGCCCTTTGAGACGCCACAACAATGCGAGTTGGATTTCTTCCCGTTACCGCTCAATTATTATCACAAAACATGATATAGTAAGGCAAGAGCGGAGCCTGTATGAGCATTGGGGCTCGCGCACCTTCGATATACGTGAGTACGACGATGTAGGCTGATATTGCGTGTATGAGGATTAGTGAGTTATAATATAATAGCAAGGCGTAGAGCATGCCTCGGCGGCAAGCTGCCTTTGGAGGCGGAAGCATGACCTACAAGGAATCGAGTTTCCCGTGGTCAAGACTATGGTTGATCGAAAACGATCGGGAGGACGGAATGCGTTGCAGCGAAGACCAAGCAAGGGCGTACAGAGGGCGCGTCACTCATGCAGCAGGTCATTCGAGACGAAAAGCGCAGCTCGGTATTGGGGGCTCTAAGACTGATGCTCCTCTACTGGCAATCCAGATGCGCTCAAAAGGGGATGCAGAAAGAGTAAGCAAGAACCAAAGTAGGATAGTAAGGCCACCTTGCGTTGGGTTTTCTTTAGCCCCGCCAAGCCTCAAGCACGGCAATGCATACGTACAGCAACAGCAAAACGGTAATCCAACATGCCTTACCTTCTACACAATACAATTTCGGCGACAAATCAGTCCACGAGCTAAGTCCGAATACACCTCACAGTGAAGAGAACACCATACAAATAGGCAAAGTATTCCCCTGTCATGCAACATGCCCAAGTTCACCGTGCACAAGGCATCGAATATCCTCGGAGCCTTATCTCCACATGATCTCTCTCGAGGTCCCACTTTCCAAAGCCAGGCAATACGAAACCAAGTTCAATAGCATACAAACGATCCTGATACCAGCGCCGGATGAATTTGTCGCTCCTACTTCGCAAAACGGAATCAGACGTGCCCCTCAGCTAGAAAAGGCTCGATGACAAGACGCAGCTGCCTACTCTTATACTTGAGCGTCTATACTGTCGTGCAGACTCAGCGCTCACATCGACATGGGATCAATCCCAGATACCAAATGAAATCGGTTTTGCCTCACCTTCCCTTTGTATCTGAAACCATACGAAGTTCAAAGGAGAGAGCTGTGAGTGTACTATATCGCCGACTATTACGGCTTAATTGAAGCGGGCTGCTAAGTACTACTTACGTTGATTTCTTTAACACACGGATCTACTTCCTGATGCATCCAGCATTGGTCTCTCCAACTCCAAGCCTTTCGCTTAGTTTTCGGAATTGCTACAATCTCCAAATCGTTTTAAGTTCGGTCTTTAGGGCCGGGCACCTTGTGGTGCAAAGTAGAGTAAGTTGACAGCTGGATTGCGTTGAAAAGGATCCTCTAGCTGCCAATTGGACTCCGGCCGCCAGTCCAATATCGTTACGGACTTTTTGTAGCTGAGACTCTAAAGGGAGAATTTCTAGTGGTTTCTTTACGTGCAGGGAAAGTCCGTTGACGTTGGTATCCCTCACGAATCCCTACAGTACAGGATGCGAGCTTCCCGGGTGGAAAATGGTCGACTGGTCATGTGGTACTTCGCAGTTCCTGTTGTCGGTACTGGGCTTATATAGCTTCTGCTATCAGGCCTCATAAAGGGCTAAGTCTGCCAGAATGTCTGCGAGCATATATCAACTCCTGTCCGTTTGCCACCGGTTCTAATCGACAAGGCGGCCTCAGACCGCTGAGTACCACCGCCAGTACAGCATTGATGTCTGGATTGTTCGCAATGATGTGCTGCTTTTTGAAGATAAGGTTGACATTTTCGCCATTTCGAAGAACGATATTATTGTCAGCTTTGGCCAAGTCCGATGATCAGCCTTGGTCTCTTGTGGGTGACGAATAAAAAGATCACGGCTGCCGTAATCCGCACATATCCCCAGTCTTCCAGGCCCCGGTTCGGAGTCAGATCCAAGCCGGTGGCCCCAGAAATCGTCTCCACAGTAGATGATTGCTTCGAGATTCTTGGTCCAACAAATTGGGTTTGGGTCCCGATTCAACGCTTGAACTGGAGGGGGTGGCGATGACAACATCTGCTGGAATTGGCTTCAATCTTTGAACAAGGCCTTTCGGCTGATGGGCTTGCTCCTGATGTGGGTGTATAAATAACCGTACTAACTGGAATAGCGTCGGAGAGGTAATTGACATACAGGCGCTCTGTGGTAGCATGAGTCATGATTCGTCTCACGTACAGTGCACCACATATTGATTGATAACTTCATGTTAGGGCGGGAACGAAAGACCCTCTTGCCTCGGTCGAAGTCCTCTTGCCTCGCCAAATTGAGTCGCAGGAGCCAACAGTAAGGAGACTGCCGCAATATCTCAATCTGACCCCTTGCGTGAAATAACGTCATCCTTCACTTTCCAGCGAGCCTGGCACCCTTCACCCTTCAGCCACCCACCAAGATACGGTACGTCCCTATGGCAAGACCTAGTCAAGCAAACGTGCATCGATGTCTCCTTGGTCAGGCATCATACCCATCAGTTACAGATGGATGGTCTGAAAGTAAGCACAACGAAAGAGACAGCCTGCCGACGGTGAGGCGTCGCCTGGTTGTAGGCAATCCAACTGGACGAATCTGATTCTGACACGCTGCTCCAGAGATCATACACACAGACAGCATGATCACGGCAAAAGCGAACGCAAGGCAAGGCAAACCAACATAGCCGCGGAAGTCTGGAAATGTTGTCAGACACTCGAGTACTTGCTCGAATCTATTGGGGACCTCCGCTCGCTATCAAGGCCACGCCAAGGTGAGAGAAAGGAGCGCGTTGAGCGAAAAAGGATTACACAACCTCAGGTCACTTGATACAAGTTTGCTGTATTGAAGAGGTAGGTGTCTCAAGTCAGAAAGTGGCTTCGTGGACTATCTTCTATTCTCGCCGTCTTAAGCAGATTCGAAGGCCCATCACAGGATAGCTTTTCATGGACTGAGATACAGAAAGCTGCCTGTGTCGCCTTCGGATCGCTGTGAACGGCACAAGCTCTTCAAGCGAAAGAAGCAAAGGCACCCTTCGCGGAGGAAAAAACAGGGGTTTGCAACGAGACTCAGCGGACTATCTTGATGCGGTCTGCGCTGTGCAATCCAAGCAATCTGCAGCATGCCGACTCAACAACGGCACTCCTTGCACTGCCTGTTTCATCGGAAGACAATGCAAGTTTCAAGGCAAGGCAATACTCGCATGTCCGGCGCAAGGCGGACAAGTTGGTTCGGTAAGATTACTGCAGATGTCCATCGTCGTTTGTTTGCTTATACGAAGCCTCATGTGTCCAGGGTAAAGGAGGTGGACAGGCGTACCAATGGCGCATCAGGCGCGTATGCGTCACCCCCTCATTCCTTTTGTTGAGTAATGCGCAGCATGAGGATACGAGCCATATGAGAATATCCTGATTATACGGAACACGGGCTTTCTCACGTATGTTGGCTGTTGGAAGGATCCAGGTCTTTATCATTTTCCGGGCGGACTTCCGTCCGTGAGCTGGGCCAGACTTGTGTGCCGCAATCCGAAATTGAAGGCAAGTATTCGCCGAGAGAAAGCTTAGCTCTAACCAATCTGGGCAATGGGAGGCTGGCTTGGCACTCCCCGCTTTCGGCCGAACCCCTGAGCTGAAACGGCGGAGCCGTCTTAGTCAGGGGCAAGATATTTGTTCCTGCGGTCTCCCGCCCAGATGACCTATCTGGATTGGCCGGCGTGCATGTACCCTGTCGCACATCTTCGGAACCCCTGTCGCCCTCACGCGCAACCGTTGGATGCCCGTGTTGTGACTAGCTGATTGGCTACTTTCAACCACTCAGCCTTCAGGAGCTTGGCCCCAAGCGAACAGCTCATCAAACCCAGAAGACGGCGAGCATGGATGCGTGCAGGGAAAAGATGGAGACGCGCAGAGAGGAGTCAAATGATAGGGGAAGACTGTGCCGCCAAGCCCCAAGAATACGAGACAAAATGAGGATCTGCTGCTGGTGCACGCCTGAAGGGCTGACCAAGCTGACAGCCGTGTCACTGTTTCCCCCCTGTTGGTGACCTATTAATTCCCTCCTCCCCCGTCCTTTTCATCGTTCTCCTTCATCTTTTACCAACCCACAGTCACTCGTTAAGCACTGTTCCTGCGTCTCTCCGCGATCTTTCAGATTTATTAATCTTTTAATTCCACCCCCAGCTTTACTTTCTACCCACGGAATCAACAAACAAATACAAATCAAAATGAAGTCCGCAATCTTCGCCGCCGCCGCCCTCGTTGGCTCTGCCGCAGCATGGGGAAACAGCTCTGCTCCTGCCCCGACCGCCGCTCCCACCACCTTCCTCACAACTGAGGTCGTCACATCCTACACCACCTACTGCCCATTCGCCACCTCCATCGTCCAAGGCAACCAGACCTACACCGCAACCTCGGTGAGTTTTCCTCCAAATCTGACGCGTCAGAATCACCAGCTAACATACCAAACCAGGCAACCACCCTGACAATCACCAACTGCCCTTGCACTCTCACCCACCAGACCACCGCCACCCTCCCCCCACCAACACAGGCACCAGCGACCACTCCATTCACAACCTCCACCACCGAGGTCGTGACAAGCTACACCACCTTCTGCCCCTCCGCCACCACCGTCGTCCAAAACAACGTAACCTACACCGCGACCCAAAGCCAAACCCTCACCATAACCGCCTGCCCGTGCACCCTCACCAAATCCGCCACTTTCACCCCAGGTGTCCCAGTAACCAGCACCGGCATCGTCTACAGCCCAACGACCGTACAATCCTACACCACCGTCGTCCCCTCAAGCACCACCCTCATCATCCCCGGCCCCACCAGCACAGCCACCTACACCGCAACCCCAAGCCAAACCGTCACCGTCACAAACGGCCCATTCACCACCCAAACCCCCGTCTCAACAACCACCAGCGTCTTCACCCCAGTGGCTCCCTCCCAACAAGCCACCTCCAAGCCCGCCGCCGCAGGAACCACTCTCGCACCCGCTGGCTCAGCTGCCTCAACTGGTGTCGCACCCAAGCCCACCAGCACCAGCAACGTGCCCTTCACCGGTGGCGCAGCCAAGATCGGCGGTGGCTTCGTCGCCGCTCTCTTCGGTCTCGCTGCTTACCTTTTGTAAGCGTGCTGTCAATTCTTTTGGGGAAGGGGCTTTGGTCCGTAGACGAGGCTTGATGTGGATATCCTGAGTGGGTTGCGAATGATACTGTTCATGAACGGGGGCTCGGTAATGTCTGGATAGAGCGAGAGGCTGGGCATAACCGGCGCACAAAACTTGGTTGAAAATAATACTTGCCAATAGACATCTTATAACTTTCACTTCTTGACCATCCTAATACTTTCTGATTATCCTCGATAACGATCTTTCCCCGTACTCTTTATTTCCAAAAATCGTCGACAATCATCCACATTTGAAGTCCAGTGCACTCCGCCGGCTGGCTCTCAACATTTCCGCTCACTCCCACCTTCTTCCCTCTCTTCCTC
>JAABUL010004905.1_pt1 | contig 17313 bp, 18 predicted proteins | sample 5559151 | NCBI WGS metagenome assembly JAABUL01 (sample SAMN10711876, study PRJNA513368) | rock metagenome | isolation source: Antarctica rocks | place: Antarctica: Victoria Land, Pudding Butte sud | reverse complement strand
ACCGCGCCAGTACTCTTGCAGTTGATATAAAAATTGCCCGCGGCATTCCTTAGCGCGTCTTCGGCGAAGCGGATGGCGCGGCGGTCGGTGGCGAAGACGGCGCCGGTGAGGGCGTAGGGAGTGCTGGTGTCGATAAGGGTGCAGACGTCTGCAAAGGCGGTGGGGGGGTCCGAGGGATAGACGTAGACGCAGAGGATGGGGCCGAAGAGCTCGGTGGTGAGGAGGTGATGCTTGGGGTTGGTGGTGAGGTAGATGGTGGGGTGGATGAAGTAGCCGGTCGTGTTGTCGTAGCTACCGCCTGCGAGGAGCTCGAGCTCAGGGTCGTTTTCGGCGCTGTCGATGACTTTCGCGAGTGCATCGAAAGAGGCTTTGTGGATGACGGGGCCGATGAAGTTGGTAAAGGTTGTCGGGGGGCCGACTTTGAGGGCTTTGGTTTCGGAGATAAGGTGGGGTTTCATCTCGGGCCAGAGGGAGGAGGGAATGTAGGCACGGGAGGTGGCGCTGCATTTCTGGCCTTGGTATTCAAAGGCACCGCGGACGGTGTGGATGACTGCGTTGTGGACGTCTGCGCTGTGGTGGATGAGGTGGAAATTCTTGCCGCCGGTTTCGCCAACAATGCGTGGATAGCCTTTGTATCGTCCCTCTGTGACGCCTGCAGCAATCTTACCATAGAGACTGCGGAAGACGGCGGTGCTGCCGGTGTAGTGGAGAGCGGCGAATTCGTGGTGGGCTAGGACAGTGTTGGTGACTTCCACAGCGTCACCGGGGATGAACTGAATGACGTTGGGGGGAAGACCGGCTTCCATGAGGATTTTGTACACAAGGTAATTGGAGGCGATTGCTGACGGCGAGGGCTTCCAAATCACGACATTGCCCATTAAAGCAGGAGCTGTGGGGAGATTACCGGCAATGGCGGTAAAGTTGAAGGGTGTGACGGCGTAGACGAAACCTTCCAGTGGTCGATATTCAACACGGTTCCATACTCCTGGAGAATTGTGGACCGGCTGCTGTGCATACAGATCTTGGGCGTATTGAACATTGAACCTCAGGAAGTCACAGAGTTCCGCAGCAGCGTCAATCTCCGCCTGCCAAGCATTCTTTCCCTGTCCCACCATCGTCGCAACCATCAGCTCATAACGATACTTGGTACTGATCAGATCTGCAGCTTTGAGGAAAACAGCAGCTCTGTCAGCAAAAGGCATCGACTCCCAAGCAGGCTTGGCGGCAAGGGCGGCTTCGATGGCTTTCGACACATCGGAGCTGCTGGTATTGTTGTATCTACACACAGTATATCCATGGTTGGCGGGATCTCTTTGAGTGCGAGAGCCAGCCGTCGATATCTGGCGTAACTGTCAGTATACCGTAGCCCATTTCTTGGCTTCGACAAGGTTTGTTTATCGATGGGAAAAGGCCGGAGACAGTTGGAAGCTGTAGCAGATCTATGAGAGGCTCGTGACTAGACGCATTTCTTTATGGAAAAAAGAGAAAATATTTGACAGTGTATGTAAGAGTGAAGTCCAAGTATGATCCGAAATGGAAGAATCAAGTTTCCAGGAATCAGACCAGTAGGATAATACACAGATCTGCGAGTAAAGTAAAGATGTAGATACAGATAGAGAGTCTGATCAGTACAGTCTTACCTCCAGCCCCTTTCCATCAACAATAGTTGGTACTTCCCTCGTTACCCTGAATCCTTTAAGAGCGTCTTTCAGTCCTTTTCGGTCTAGACCTCCTTTTAAATAGTGTTTCTACAGGCATGTCTCAGCATCAACTCATCCTTTGTATCCCAATATACCCACGTTATTCTCATTTTCCACCTTTGGAACCTTGTAGGTAGCTATAGTTGCCACTGTCCCAGTTCCTCCATTTCTGGGATACCATGGTTTGATACTAGGCGTGAAAGCAAACGCTCTCAGGCTGCGCATCTGACGTCCTTGAAAGGTTTTGACTGCCATGGAATGAAATTTGGGGAACGGTCCATACTTGGCCAGTGAAGTTCCTTTATGCTCTGGCCGTCAGGCTTTTCGCTGCGGGCCATTACTTAACAGATCTACAGGGCTCTCGCGCCTAGGGGGAGCTAGCCACTCGTGGCACTCTAGGGAGCTTTGGAGCTATTTCTAGAGCTTGCGGGTATCAGAACCTGGGTGATACGCCAATCCTTTGAGGAGGCATATCAACTTTTCAACGTGCATCATTATTGGGAGGATCGTGTCAGCCTATTGATTTACCACCATCAAGCGACCTTAGGTGTGTCGGGATTTCTTTTGCCCCCCCAAATACACCGACCCCTTCGTCATCGCGTGCCCCACCGTAGAACAGTCATGGATTTCCTACAAGGTCTGCATCTCTATCAAGCGTATCAACCCGATACTAACTTCTGACAGCGTACTTCCCTCTGGCTGCCAGCTTCTACAATGACTACTACACTCCTTACGCCTCCTATATCCGCCCCATTGAACGCTACATCTTCCTCTCCCAATCCTACTTCTGGCGCTACTTCTTTCCTTACCTTTACCCCCTCTACAACCTCTCCTACAAAGCCCTTACAGAGACGCCCTCCATCACAACCCTTGCTCTTCTCGCCATTGTACTATTGATATCGTTGAAGGTACTGGATATGATGCGGAGGACGATAGTGTATTGGATAAGCATGGTTGTGAGTCTAGCAAAATGGGTGATTGTGGGGGCTTTGGGGGTGTATGTCTACCAAAGGGGAGTTGAAGGGACGGTGGAGGATTTGGGGTGGGTGTTTGGGTTGCTGGCGGGGTGGGAACAGGAGGGGGAGAAGATTGGGTACAAGAAGGCCGCGAGGAGAGCAGCAGATGCGCATAAAGTGAAGATGCAGGGGCGGAGAGGCAGGACGAGGGGTGCAGGCTGGTAAAACTGAATGACCGTATTTGGAGCGCTCCTGGGGGGACGCGAGGACATATGGGGTATGGGATGAGGGCATCGGCATTGGGTGGAATGGCGTTGATGGAGCCTGAGCGGTATCCATGATCTCTGATATTGATGCGCAGATGCCTCTGATATAGATCCACGTTAACCTTCGTTGATCACTAAGCCTTACATCGCAATTGCGAGTGAAAATGGTGTTCAACAATTCCTTTGACCTTTCCCACTCCACGTCAGGGAAACCTTTCGAAACCCTTTCAAAAACCTTCGCTATGCTCGCAATTTTCCAGCAATCAGCGACCTAACTCCCAGAAATGCAGAAAATTGGGTATTGTAGAAACCGCTGAAGGGAACGAGTCATCTCAAGACATATCTGTGTCATCTCGGTCGTTCCCAATTTCATCATTTGGCTCCCTTGGCTCCTGTGCCTCATGAAACTGAATAGCATCGTCGATATAACTAAGTATTGCACCGACGCTGTCTTCATCCTGCACATTGAGCTGCAAATATGATACCATACTGAAGTCATCAATAAGCTGGGCAACTGCTCTGTTCAGTCGCTTGAAGCTGCCACCAGCCATCATGGGCCCAGTAGACAAAGGATCGACCGATTGGTCTAGAGAAGAGGCTAGAGCAGACATTGTGTCGGATGGGTCGTCCTCAAGTAGCGACGTATCTGGGTCAATGAATCGTTTCAATTCTTTTCTTGGCACAGATCCCTTGACCAGGTCCATCTTGCTAAGCACGTTGACGTGGGGGATTTCAAGCATGATCATTGCACTCATTGCTGACAAGGTGCCAGCGAAGAACTTTGCCCGATCAATCACAAATGTGGCTTCGAGAAGATACGCTGCGCAGAGATTCACATTCAAAGCGCCGGTGCGAGTAAGGTGTTTGACCAAAGCAGGAACGACAGGAATGTGGGTGTACAGCTCAATCTGGCCCGGCATGTCTATAATGATGAGATACTCTTCTGTCAACGGATCCATGGCTTCGGTCAGAAAATCCAGATTTTCAAGAAGGAACCTAGAACAGAATTAGCATAGGTGGGCACGCTGCTCCAAATGTGCCTTACTCGAAACAGTATATTAAGCCACCATTTGGGCCCAAGCCCATCTCCTCCATGACGTCTTCGAGGGAGATGAGATCCTTGATGTCCAGATCCGGCTCATACGCAAAGTCCTCTGCCGCAGGATCTAGGTTGACATAGAAGCATGAACGTTTGTTCAACCTCAAGTGCTGTATCAAGGCCGAACAAAATGTTGTCTGCTATGCCCTTTAGTGGTAATCCATCAATATGCAGGGAGACCCGCACACCTTGCCGGCGCCTGCCGGACCCATAACAAGGACACCATATTTGCTCATGTTTGAGAGACTTTATCGCGCAATTATGAAGCTAATGGCGTGTTTTCACGGAAATGTTCGTGCATGGAGATTCAGGGAAGCTTATTTTTCTGCCCGGATAAATTCAAAGGCGGTGTGCAGATTGCGTGCCATGATAAGCTGACGGCAATCCGAGAAAAGTCAGCCGCACCGATTACTGTCCTCTGCTTCCAAAGACGACCGGAATACAATTCATATCCCTACTACAGATTTATTTCATTTCTACAGACTCTGGATCTCACTTTCCTGTACTTACTGTCGTTCCGAAGCAATTGCAAAAATGGGCAGCCAAGCCAACGGCGTTAAGCCCGGGACTTTCCTCTTCACCTCCGAATCTGTTGGCGAAGGTCACCCCGATAAGATTGCGTGAGAAATCAACCTGTTCGAACATGAGGGATCCTGAGACTGACTTCATAACAGAGATCAAGTCTCGGATGCCGTTCTTGATGCTTGCTTGGCCGAGGACCCTATGTCCAAGGTTGCCTGCGAGACAGCCACCAAGACTGGTGAGTCTGATCAAGACCTGGTACCGTGTACTGCCCTTTGCTGAATGCTCTGTAGGTATGGTAATGGTCTTTGGGGAGATCAGCACAAATGCACGTCTAGATTTTCAGAAAATCGTCCGGGACACCATCAAAGACATCGGTTATGACAGTTCAGAGAAGGGATTTGACTACAAAACTTGCAATGTTCTCGTAGCTATAGAGCAACAATCTCTGGAGATTGCTCAAGGTGTCCACCTAGAAAAGTCCCTAGAACAGCTTGGTGCGGGAGACCAAGGTATAATGTTTGGCTATGCCACGGACGAAACACCAGAGTACCTACCCTTGACTCTCCAATTAGCACACAAGCTCAACAAGGCTATGAAAGAGGCAAGGAACGACGGAAGTTTGTCATGGCTTAGACCCGATTCCAAGACACAAGTGACAATCGAGTACGAGCACGATGGCGGCGCTGTTGTTCCCAAGCGAGTAGATACGGTCGTCGTTAGCACCCAGCACAGTGATGACATATCCACCGAGAAATTGAGGAAGGAGATTAAAGAAAAGATTGTGCAGAAGGTCATTCCCGAGAAGTATCTCGATGATCGAACAATCTATCATGTATTCCACCTTCTCCAAGCGCTTCCGTCACACTACTGACACGTCTTAGATTCAACCATCAGGCCGTTTCGTCATTGGGGGTCCTCAAGGTGATGCGGGTCTTACCGGACGGAAGATCATTGTCGACACCTATGGCGGCTGGGGTGCTCATGGAGGCGGAGCCTTCTCTGGAAAAGATTACTCCAAAGTCGATCGTTCTGCCGCATATCTGGCACGCTGGATTGCTAAGTCTTTAGTCCATGCAAAGCTCGCACGCCGCGCCTTGGTTCAGCTCTCTTATGCCATTGGCGTTGCCGAGCCTCTCTCAATGTTCGTCGAGACCTACGGCACTTCGGACCGATCATCGGATGAACTCGTCGAGATCGTTAAGAAGAATTTCGACATGAGACCAGGTGTTATTGTAAAGGAACTCAACCTTACCAATCCAATCTATTGCCAAACAGCGAAGAACGGCCATTTCACCGACCAGAGCTTTCCTTGGGAGAAACCCAAGAACTTGAATTTCTAGACCAACTTCTGTCCACTTATACGACCGTTACGAATATACCATTGCAGCGCTTTGTTTTCAACAACTCAAGGCGCAGGGGAACGGTTAAAAGTTTACCAAATTCAACATAGATCAATAGATCATCATTGCGGGTGGCGGCATTTATCGGAAACCGGCGTTCAAGAACTCTTCAACATTCCCAATATAGTATTGTTCAACCATTTCCAATCAAACATTTGGAGAACATAGCTCGGCTCTATCCTAGCATCTTGAGCTGCAAGGCTCGAGGCATTCAGACCTTTCATCAAGGGCGCTGATGAAAGAACTATTATTACAGGTTGGAGGATCTAGTTTGGCTCTATCATAGTCATACCTACTGTAGAATCCTGGGGTCAAAAGGCTAGTAGCCTCCAAATACTAGACATCACACAACGTTCATAATCAGATGACACTTTTTCATTCGACGCTGGTAATCATAGTGCCGGTTTCCGACAACTGCAGAACATGGTTGGACGGCACACCATCGCGAGGAGAGTGGTCTCTTGCGGGACGAGCCTTTTCACACTGGCATACGCTAAAGAGGACGGGATGGTGTGGTGTCTCAGCGCCTTCAAGTCATCTGCCTAATTGATTACTTTATGCAATTGATGAATCCTCCAGGATCGACATCCCATTGGCTGCTGCCTTCTGGCGTTGCGGCTCTGTCATGGGTTGCAGGCCGCATCGGTGGCAATTCCTCACGGAACCGGACAGATAGGTAGATACCCTGCTGGAGGTGGCAGAAGCACATTGGCAGTATGCAGCCGAATAGCCATGCAGTCGATGGCCATAGAAGATCTAGATGTGAAACGCACTTGTATTCCTGTATTTGCAGGATTCGAAACGTTCAATTCGTGTGCATAATCGATCAGGTGGCTTTTCCTGTGCTTCGACCTTTATCGAATCGTGTTTCTTTGTCGTTTTTTCAGGCTATGGTATTGAACTATAGTGGCGACCCCGGCCGGTTCAATCATTCTCTGATTGGATCAATCTCCTCTTGATTAGGGCTTGGTTACAAGCCACCAAGGGGAGGCTTCGCTCGTGCTCGGCGACTGCGATGGTCTTCGATTCCCTGTTGATGTCTCTCTTCCCTTCTCGTCTTTCACATGCCGCGGTATCTGTTATCCCCGGGGGCTCGATCTCGCCTAAGCACTCTGGGCAACTAAAGAGGAAGACTCAAATGTGCTGTGCGCAGTGTCATTTGCCCGTTTCATCTTGCATAGAGTAGCACAGATCTGGTGCCGTCTTGGTCCAGTTGATTTGTGTTCTCGAATGCCGACCCCGTATCATCGAGTCACCCCGCCGCCGCTCTAGCTTACTTTTCATGCAGCATTGCCTCCAATCACTCGTCTTCCAACATCGCCTAATGACTGAAGCGGCAAGGCAAAACAAGACACGCCTCGGTCTTACCGCACTGGGACGAGGACCCTTTGTTGTTCGCGTCAGTTATCTAGATCATCAAATCTATGCAGGCCCTCACGCCTGGTCTGGTCTTCCTTTTCCTTGGGAGATGGAAGCGATGGTTAATATCCAGACCCGGTCGAAACCGCTGCTTCATGAATTGTCAGTCGTACCGAACCGGTGTTCCTTGTGGTTGACTGCCGGCATAACCATAGTCGACATGAAACCTGTCTCGAGGACATCCATCTGGACGGGCACGAAGTTGAATCGCTTCCCTTGATTCCTTCCGTAGGAGGATCGACGTACCCGTTCTGAACATGCTTCCGGTGGCCACTGAAGCCTTGTTTTCCACCAGATCGATACCTTGCCCCCACCACCCATGCTCTCTGTGCGGACGACTAGGACGGGAAGTGGGCGCATTCAGTGGCGCAATGCTCGAACCATATCGGAGTTGAAGCCGCCCACTTGACGTGAACATGGACCGAGAACGGATCCATCCAAAGTCCGCCCACCCTATAGGCTATCGCGTCATTCCCGCCCGGCCCCAGCTTACGACTTGCTCACGTACGACGGTACGAGTGCAATTTGTCGATCGCCTAGGGCTAGGGCGAACATGCTATTTTCGGTACAAGTTACCCCCAATCGTCGTCCCAACAGTGGGTCTAGCGGTGGGGGGGTTTTTATGGTACGGTCACCATCGTCGTTTGATATCGTAGCATTATTAGTTGGAAGAAGAGGGTCTCGTTGGGCGGCTGACCTACCATTGGCGAGCAACCATCAATCGTATTGATTCCGAAGCCTGCGGTCGGCTGAATGGTCGTGTGGCCTATTTAGGGCAATAAGTAAGTACCGTAAAGTGCAACAGTTGTAAGGGCTGAGCCGTCCAGGCTGCGTAACCTGCAAGCAAGCCCTGAAGCCCGAAGCCCTAAATAACAATGCCTGCACGTTCTGACTCTGACTTTTTTCCCCACGAGTCCCTTGCGCTCGATGCAGGCAAGCGGGATCTTGCATTGCAGCATTGCAGGCGTGCAGCATTTGAAGCTGCCATCCAGGCCACTCATGGCACTCGTGTCCCCAGTAGAGACCAAACTCCCGCAGTCCCCCGTCCCAGCTGGAAAGTAGTCTAGTCTCTCTACACAACCGGTTATCGCTTGCCCTTTCCATAGCCTCATTTCTCGCTGCCATGATTGGCAGTTCCTCTCCATCACGCATTTCATCAAGTAAGGTACTCATCGAGAGGCAGGCCCCCAACCATTCGCCACCTTCTCGTCGATATCCTCTGCTCATCGCCAACCAATATACGGAACAACAAGAATGCCAACCGAGTCATAAAGAAATAGCCCGAGGGATTGTAATTAATTATTCATGATTACGGTACCTACCTACCTTACCTGTTCTATCTGACAGGCCGGTGTCCGTCCTGTCATTCATACCGAACCATCCTTCAGATACCCAAGGTAGGTAGGTAGGTGCTTTACTTTGCCTACCCACTCTACCAAGGGAAATAATTGTTGTTATTATTATAATAATGGTAATAATATACGCCTAAAATCATTGAACTGATATATTATTTGCACGCTACCCTTAACTACCTGATTCCCTTACTTTTGACCCCAAAAAAGTCCCTCCCCGTCATCTGATCAAATAATCCTAAGCTTCTACAAAACCCTTGAACACCATCTAAATCATCGTCCCTAATCGTCCCAAAAATACGGGCCTTCCTGCAAACTGAACTGCAACCCTCGTACATTTGCAGCGGACTACCCTTCTCAGTCCTAGCTTGCTTGTCACCCTACTTTATCAGTCGCCCATCGTATCAGACAAAAGGCATTCAGGCATTCGGTTGGTCGTGCCACACCAGCGAACTCATACTAAATTGCCAATACCCTTCCTTACCGTTGCTTGGCCCGTCCGCCTTCCCCAAGCAAGCAAGCACCCCCTCTTGTTCGTCCATGTCAACGATTGGAGGCAAACTTGACACTTCCTACAATCCCACCTCCCCCGCGTCCTTGCATCGCATGGACCATTTGTTTACACCCACTTAATCCAATCGCGAGAGCCACCTGTCATTTCACACCTGGAACCCCCCGTTGCTTGCTCCTCGCCAATTCTGGTCCGCACCTCTGGTTCCAGGTAGTTCCCGGGAAGTGGGGTCTAAAAAGCTCCGTGACTTCAACTCGCGCCCGTCCTTGCATGCGACATCTTCGCGCCGTTGCCCGTCGCTCTCGAGCCCACCCCATCACCGTCTCCCGCCGCATACCTGCAACGGGCGCTTTCGCGCACCAGCACGGTCGGTGCGACGACTCTGGCGACGGTCAAAAGCCTGAGGCCATTGGTTGTCATGTACTCGGCCTCGCATCCGGTGTCGACGTCGATGAACAATGGCATGGGCGGTGGCATGATTGATGGCTCGGGTACGATCAATCCAGCAGCGTTGAATACACCTGGTAGGACTCTCTTTTTCTCGTCCAAACCAATTCGTTGGAGGAAATAACTCGCTGCGTATTGGCGACGTGCCGCAAGGTTGCTCGCCAGTACCGACGACACGACCCATCCCGCCGCCACTCTGCGTCCTCGTAACACTGCGCTCTGACTGACACCGGCGCTTTCTCTCATAGTATCCGTGCTACCGACGTCCTCCTCCATCAGTGCGCCCAAGGCAGAACCACGAGGCATCAAGCGAAGTCGTTCGCCCGAGCAGATTGACAGTATACCGCTTAATAGCGTAGGCGATGATGGTACGTAGTCACCAAGAGCGCGATTAGCCGTTCCTGTGGGACATGGTTCGCGAATAGATCCCGGTGGGGGTTACCGAACTATCTTGGAAGTTGCTGACGTTTGTCGTGATACACTAGACGACCAGAAACCAAGAAAGCGCGGCAGGCCACCGAAATCTAGGACGTCTGGAGGAGTACCGGAAAGCCCCACTGGGAATTCTTCGCAACAAGTGACACAAGGCCTTCCTGCTCAAATCAGAACTCCCCAGCTGCAATCGCAAGGACTCCCTCAACAAGCAAACACCACCCCAACGCGGACCTCCCCCCCAAAACCGACACCAACCAAAACTGTGGTAAAGGCTTTGCCGACGGTAAGGGATCATACGACAGACCAGTTGAATGCGGAGGGGGACGAATATGTACCACGCGAACATGACGAACAGGGAGAAAGGAAAGTCTCTCCAACCGGTCATCCACTAGAAGGTCGAGCGTACAAATGCAGGACATTCTTCGTACCAAACAGGGGTGACAAGCTATTCATGTTGGCAACGGAATGCGCAAGAGTTCTTGGGTATCGCGACTCGTACCTTCTCTTCAACAAGAATCGATCGCTCTACAAGATCATTGCACAGCAGCCTGAGAAGGATGACCTCATACAGCAAGAGATCCTTCCATACTCATATCGGTCACGGCAGATCGCCATAGTCACAGCAAAATCAATGTTTCGTCAGTTTGGAAGCAGGGTTATTGCCAACGGCAGGCGGGTTCGTGACGACTACTGGGAGGCTAAAGCAAGGAAACAAGGCTTCACTGAAGAGGATATGGCCGGCGAGAAGCGACCTGGAGCTGCCAAGGCAAGAGACGCTGCGGCCGCAGAAGCAGTGAATGCGAATGCTGCCGGAATAGGACATCCCGACATCATCTACAGCAATGTACCTCTGGAAGGGCAGCCTCAGGGTCTTCAGTCAGGTCTCAGTGGATCAATGCCAGCTACGCTAGCTCCTCAACTACCAATGATACACCTGGCACCTTCTGATGATATGCGTCGACAAGACTACGGAAACATTCCTCGGCCAAGGCAGGAAATCACAGGTGCACCTTATCAAGACCGAACACAGGCAAGCTCTGCCGCTGAGGTCTTGCATCAGGCCTCCAACGCAGCAGATTACAGCAGAGCAATCAATGCGCAAAGGATTCCTCGTGGCCAGATTCTGTCTGATACCTGGAATAAGAAGCCAGCTGCCGCTGTTTCTTCGCCTCAGCAAACGCTTGAAACGAGTCCGGTCGTTAGTCAATCGATACAATCACCCCAACCCCATCTTGCATCAGGTGGTAGTATGCCCACTGGCCAGCAACCCATACTGCAGCATCAATCGTCACAGATGATGAGCCCTCAGGCCTACTCACACGCTCATCACGGGAACTCACTCACCCAATCTCCAGTAAGAGGGGTTTCGCAACAGATGCGTGCGGATCAAATGCATCAGCGTTCATCAGGCCTATCTTATGCTCCTGGAGGTGCCGGACAAGGTTCGCCCTACAATTACCCCCAAGCCGGCCACTCATGGGGTCAGCCACCTCCGCAACCTCACCAATCCCCACTCTCGGCCCATCAAAGCATGTCTCAGTACAGCCCGTCAGGTCAACAGCAGCCATCACATCCCTCGCAATCGCCACACCAACCTCCGCAGCTACACCACTCTGGGAGCAGTGGCTCTCTACACAGTGGAATGACCTTTCAAGGCATCCCTGGTGGTTTACCTCCTAGCAGCTATTCCAGCATGGGGGGAAGAAGCATGTATCAGCAACAACCGGGCCAAAGCCCTCAGCAATACATGCAACAAACGACTGCGGCGCAGCAGGCGGGGATGCAAGGCTGGGCGCCTCCGCCTCAACAAGGACAGCCTCCCGGGCAAGGATGGCCTGGATATTGAATCTACGGAGGACAGAAATGACGAGACGACGCTAATGGGTGTTACATGTCCTGTTGACGTGATATTGTGGCATACGCGGTGCATATTTTCATCAATTCGCGATTTTATTGTTCAACACGTTTCCACGTCGAGGGCTGGCACCGAGTAGCGAGCATCTGGAAAAGGTGTTTTGAGGAGTTTGAGGTTTCGTTCCGGGGAATATCCCAGCGTCCAAAACAACAATCTGGGCATGAGGAGGAGAGAGTTTCTTCATACATTTTCCAATCAGGCGTTGGCTTAGCAGCAGCAGCAGCAGCGGGCATTGTCTCGTGGCCTTCACTTCGTGCATACACTAGGGAAACATTGGACCGTCCCCTTTGGCATCGCCTGCGCTTATTTTTTCTTCTTCCCTTTCACTGTTCTTACTACCACCAACTTGTAATATCGCGCCAGCTTGCATGGTCATCCGGTGCACAAATCTTCGCTTCATCGTCCGTTCGCTATCGGAAAGAGTCTTTTTGATAATTGGGGGCAAGGGGCATCCGGGGTTTGGGGTTATTTTATATGTTAAATCTGGTTTTCGAGAACTGGTTTGGGCATGATCTCGAGCATGGGTTCATGGGGGAAGATATTTATACCATAGGAAGGAAGGTGGGGCATATATGGATGGGGGTGGTCGGCATAAGAATACATGAGAAGAGTTTTCTGTAAAAGAACAACCCGCCGAAATTGCGCTTCAGTCCCGTGTATGCCGCTTCGAGTGGGATTTTTCTCATTACCAACCTTGTGCTTCTTGAACTACTAACGACCCCTTGAACAAAATGCCAAACAAACCCCCTCTACTACTCCCGAAAAAGCCAACGATTGCGTTTTGAGGGGGAGAAAGAATGAATGAAAGGGAGACAGGAAGAAGGGGAAAAAGAATTATTTTTAACGAGACCAATGAATAGGCAATGGAATAGGTAAAAGATTGCAGTAAAAATGTATTATAAAGAAGGCACGAAACATCAGCATTCCGCCCCGAACTTTTCTGCCATCCCTCTCCCTCTCCCTCTACCATCAAAAGAAATATCCCCTCCCCCCCTTCTATTCTTCCTTTCCCCTCTTCTTCTTCTTCTTCTTCAAAAAAGAGTTATCGTTTCTATGCTGCTCCGTCACAGAACTGACGCATAGCAATGAATCGGACTAAAACCCGTCTTGGAATTGTTTTGTTTTGTTTTGTTTGAATAAAGTGGGCATTTAGTGTGTGTGATAGCTGAGGCGATGGGGTCTGGTGATCGGGTGTTGTTTGTTTGGGAAGGAGAGGGAGAGGGAGGGGAAGGGGAGAGGGAGAGGGAGAGGAAGGAGAGAGGGAGAGGGAGAGGAAGGAGAGAGGGAGAAGGAGAAGGAGAAGAAGAAGAAGAAGAAGAAGAAGAAGAAGAAAAGACGACACAAGACACAACTAACAACCAAACGACTTCCATCCCCATTCAGCTCAACTCAATACCCGTACATCTCCTCCTTTCCCCCCCGCCCCCCCCCCCCCCCATCCCTCCTCCCCCCCTTCCCCTTAACACCACAAACCAAGCAAATCGCCATCGCCACTTTCTGCACAACAACAATCCACATCTCCACAATCCACCCCTCTCACCTCTTCCATGCCTCACTTGCAACCTCCCCCCCCCTCCCCCCCCAACAATTCCGCACCCAATCCCCAAACTCGAAACCACAACGGTTCGAGTCTCATACCCATGCGATTTCAATGACCGTCGGGACTTGAGATTGGGAGCTCGGCGAAGGTTTGTAAAATTTGGGGATGGGGGGGGGGGGGGTGCCATATGCTTTCGAATCTTGCATGTTGTAAAAAAGCGTCACGTGAAAAATCCCTCCAGGTGTGAGTGAGTAAAACCATCTCCCGGGACAAGTGCTATCAACGCTCCCGCACCGTTGAATTGACTTCCATCCCATCTCATGGTATTATTCCTACACTATAAATCCCAGCCAGCATAAGCAAAGGGTATATAACAACAACAACTCACCACCCCCAAGGAATCAACACTCAACCCAAACCATCTGCCGCTATGCCGTTGAAGCCCTTTCTGACTGAAAACAAATATACAATAATATAATCCAAACGCACCAAGCCCACCCCCCAAAAAATCTATCTTATACCGACAAACACCGTCGCGATGATTGTGCAAATGCCAGTAGAGACGTTGAGAAGATCATCAATGCATATATAGCTTTTCCCTTTCCCCTTTCCCCGAGGTGCTGATACGAAATTTAAAAATGCGAGTCGGATATGACGGCGCTGCCGAGGTCTATTTCATCAAAGTGTCGACCTTTTCTCGTTCGGCGTTGATGGCGGCCTGGAGCTTCCGTGTCTGCCGCATAGCTTCGTCCCTAGAAATGAAAGTCAGCCTACTCATGTTTGTCGCCGGTTGTGGACATCATTTACCTTGCAGACTGCAGCTCCATGACCTCGATCTGGGCCAGATTCATCCTGCTAACCACCTCCTCCATCTCCTTATCGGCATCGCCCAAGGCCCTCTCTAGCTCCACAACCTTATTCTCCAACACCTCGGTTCGCAGAGCTTCATTCATCGACATGCCTACGCCACTGGTCGTTTTGCTTAATCTCGGTGACCTGGCAGCGAACATTGGTGACAGGGGCGAATTGGGGGAGTAGAATGTGGGTGTCCGCAATCCGCTTTTGAGACGCTGAAGTTGATAGTTATGACTGTCTTTGATCTCGCGGACTTCTTCGTCGTGCTTTGCAAAGGCTTCCTCGGAGTGTTGTTGCGCGCTCATGAGTCTATCTTCCAAGGTTTTCAGCTTGCCTTGCATGCTGTTGATCCTAGCGGCTGAACTCTGCTGCTCTCGTTCGCCTCTGCCAACTGCTTCTGCGAGCCGTTGCCTCAGGTCGCTGTTAGAGGCTAATTGTAGACGAACTTGCCCTGCGAGAGATTCCACTCGGTTCGCCGACGCCCGTAGTTGCTCGATCAAACCCGCATTCTCACCCGTATGGAAAGACTCCGCTTCCTGCAGCGACTCGGCCTTGGCTCTGTAAACTTCTGCCTGCTTCTGGGCATAATCTCGCTGAGCTTCGGCGTCGGTAATGCTCTTGAGTAGCGAGTCCATAGTCTCTGCGGTATGAGCATCGTCGCCGCTTGAAGGCACTTGACCGTGCAATTCTCGAATCTTTTCTATTGAGAGTGCTTGCGTGGCTTGTAATTCGTTGTACGCTCTTTCGAGCGAAGCGGATGTTACCAAAGTACCACTCTCGATCTCTTGTGATTCAAGTGCAGAAACGTCCGGGACCAGTATGTCATGCTCTTGTAAGAGAGTCCTCAGTGAGCTAGTCTCCTGCTCTGCCCGATCTAGATCCATTTTTAGCCCACCAAGACCTTTCTCGCACTGCCACTTCTGCATCAGGGCATCGTCGGCTCGCCGTCGAAGTTGGTTGATTTCAAATCGTAAACCTGTCACTTCTTTTTCATAACCGGTCCGGCGAGGAGACTGGGCCTCCAGTGCACGATCCCTCTCGGCTTCAAGAACCCGTATCTTTTTCTCGTGTTCCTTGTTCTGGTAGTTCTGCCTATCAAGCAGACTTTTCAAGGCTCGGTGCAAAGCGTCGCGCTGCATTTCGATATCTTTAACTCGATCGGCGAGGGAATCCCTTGGCTCTCTGTCCTTTGCCGAGATAGAATTGTGCCTGGATAAAGAACCCGTCCTTGACAAGCCACCCATGCCGCCAACGCCAGAGCTTCTAGCTACGGAACTTGACCTTGTCAGGCCAATCTTAGCAGTTGGGGTAGCCGGCGGTGGTTCGTCTTCTTCAGCGATTGAATTGAACCTTGACGCGTGTTGTTGCATTTCCAGTTGTAACCTTCTTGCATTCATCAAAGTAGTATTCTCGTTTTTCAAGGATTGTAGTTCCTGCTGCATCCGCGCGTTTTCATACATGAGCTTCTGATGGTCCAAGGCATCTGTTTCTAGACCCTCAACTTGAGCTTGCAGCTGTGGTATGACTTCGTCTCGAAGATTATCCCGCTCATTCTTATGCTTCTCAATCTCGTCTCGGAGCGCGTTGAGTAAGTCCTCGAAGTTCACCTTGACTTTTCGCTCTTCATTTAGTCGCCGACGATGGTCTTCTAGTGAATTCTCTAGATCTCGGACACGTTTGGAAGTACTAGATGCGGCAGCGCGCTCCTGGTCAATCTGGTTCTTGTTAGCAGATGGCTCAAATAGAATATGTGCAATGGCGACCTACGTGCTGCAACTGCTCTCCTAGATGCTGCATGTGTATTTCGGCTGCCTTCCTTCGAGCGCGTTCGTCTTGTAACTTTTGTGAAAGGTCGAGTTTGAACCGTGCTTTCTCTTGTTCTGACAACCGTTGCATCTTCGCCAGATCCTCCATTTTACTTCCACCATTGTCACTCGTAGGATACCTTACAGAGCTTGTACCAGAATCCGAGAAGTAGTCACTGGTGCGTCGACCCAAATCGGGCCCTTGAGTGACCTCGAGTTGTAAGCGATCCACTAGATCTTCCAATTCCAGCTCCCTGCGGATTGATCCCGCCAACTCAGAGCTGACCTCACGCAGCTCCTCCTCCATATCAGCAACCTGTGTCGACATTGCCGGATTTTGTGGTGGTAATGGGAAGCCGGTATCCATGAATGAAGAGATAGTGGCATGGGCCTTGGGAACTTCAATTGCTTGTGGTACTGACTTGGTGGATGAGGATAAGCTCCGGGGTGATGGCGAGAGAGGTGAAGGGGCAGGCGACTGGCTCGCAGTGGAGAAATTGGTCGGAGAACTTTCGGCAACTGGTGAGGATGTTTTCCATCCAAAGAACGATGTCAACTTATTGGGACCAGGCGACCTGGGGGTTCTGGTGATGGACGTGGGGTCCTGAAGTTGCCCATGGTTGTGGAATGATCGGTGATCGGCATTAATGTGTAATTTAGGAGGTCGAGTACTCGGGTGTAACGACATCGCTCGTTGCGGACCCTCACTATTCGTAGCTTGAATGGTTTTTGAGACGTCATGAATAACAGATTCACTAGCTAGTCGTACATGATTCAATCGCGTCGGAGATGGCTTGTCATCTGGCGGTTCACCTGGCGGTTGGCGCTGGCTATTGGAAGGAAAAGTCCCGGCCTTGGGGGCATTCGCGATGAGTGGTGACTGACCTCGAGGGAATCTGGATTGCAATAGAAATTAGTCATTGGGTGAAGGGGACCATTGATTCCATGGAGCGGGGAAGCAGAGGTGTGAAGACATACTGGTCAAGGTCACGGGCGACGAGTAAGGGAGAACCGCTGGTAGAAGTCGGCAGCCAAGGTACGCCGGGCGGGTGATCGGCGGAGTCCTCTTCTCCAACTGCAACGACTTT
>JAABUL010004903.1_pt1 | contig 17315 bp, 12 predicted proteins | sample 5559151 | NCBI WGS metagenome assembly JAABUL01 (sample SAMN10711876, study PRJNA513368) | rock metagenome | isolation source: Antarctica rocks | place: Antarctica: Victoria Land, Pudding Butte sud | reverse complement strand
TGAAGGAAGTTGAGTGTCGGTAGTTGAATTAGCATGCCCTGAAGGGGAGGAAACCCATGCAAAGATGATCTTGGTTGTGAATATTCGAGTATCTCCATATCTATGCTCGCTTGGCCTATGCTTCGCTCCCCTCAATAGAACTTCCAGCATTTCGATCTTGCCATAGCATCGTATGCAAAGGAGCTGTAGTTGCATATAATCAACCCCAAATCAGACGTCTAAGTTTTCATTTGATAATAAGATTGTCTCAATTCCCGATTTGGCAGCTCCAAGTACATACTGACTACTGTAGCTTGAAGGCGGATCCACTAATTGGTGATTCGAAGACTCTTCCACAACACGGGGCACTATGCAGGTCATAATTTGGACCTTGAGAGATCGATTTTCGGGATGACGAGAATCGCAAGATAAGAAGGTTCATGGTTTTGAGCCCTGATCTCAATTTTTTAAGTTCCGAGTCTTGAGTCTGAAGCTTCGAGCTTAAAGGAGGATCCCAATGTTGGTAAACCACCTTTTACTGCATGTAGACTACAAAACGCACACCCCCTTCTCACCCCCTCTTCACTATTGATAGAAGTAAAAGTGAGGTAAGAGCAACAAGGTCGTCGTCGTCGTCAAGGTGTGTCCTCTTTATTGAAGCAGCAGGGATTCAATATATTGTCAGGACCGTGCCTAGATGATACAACCAATGGAGGTCAGGGTTGATAGTGCTTGATCTTTAGAGGTAGCTATAACTGAATATTAAGAATACAGAAGAAGCTTGGTACAAAGACTTCTATTTATGTAATGTTCAGAGGCTGCGCTAGGCCCGAAAGGAATGTGTTTGTGACACGGGAAGAATGTGATGTAGGTGAACAAGGTGTTGGTGAAAGAAAAGGATGTTGGTGAAAGAAAAGGGGTTGGGCCATATCTGGGCCAAACCTGGGCCAGATCTAGGTCAGATCTCGGCTAGATCGTTGGCTAGCCCTAATCATTACGCAGGGAACTCGCTAGCGTTCACTGCGAATTGATTAGGGCTTCAGCCTTATCAGCCTTGGTACGCTCGTAACATATATCTGCAACGTTCCTCATGTCATTGTCTAATCTTCGGTTTGTCTTCAGAAGAGAGTGTGTATAACGTTTCAACTTTGCGGTCTACGAATTTTACTTCATGAGATTCGCCTTTTATTCGTGAGAGTTTTGATATCGAAATTCTTGACTTTCAATTTTCGAGACTTACTTTCGACTTTGCAATTCTTGAATCTGTCGATTTCAGAACGTAGGACCTCGATTTTTCGCTATCGTCTTTCAACTTTAGTTTCGACTTTAAAGTTTGGGCTTTCAAGTTCAGGATATGGGAGGAGGGAGCGACTCCCACAAGAAGTACGCTGATTTAGACGTCATTGTGAATTGAAACACCAACCCCCCCCTAAGGTTTATTCTGAAATAACCGCCTACCGTTGATCGTTCGTGAAATCCTTCAATCCAAATTGACATTGTAATACGTACTTGTAAACCTCCACCAAGCAACCAAAAAGAAGCTTTGCCTTGTCAGGACGGGTTTGATAGTCTCACCAAATATCTGATTAGTACCGTGGAACTGTCTTAGGTGTAGTAAAGGTCGACACTACATCGACTGTTATTTGTAAAGAATTGGACAAAACCGCGGCCTATTCAATTTTTTACCTCTTGAACGCAATAGCAATGGCGATGACGAACGTTTGCAGACACGTCGCTTTCGAGTAAACGGCCCTCAGCAGCAATTTTTGAGGAAGAGCACGTACATACGCAGCAAGTCCAAAGGATTTTTTGATGAGCAGATGGTTTAGAGAAAGAAGATGTGGACTGAGCATTCCGACTGCTAATTCTCTCTGGACGCCCACCGAGAGCCAGTTCAGAGTAGCGAATTGAGAAGCCTTCTCCAGAGGATGATGGTTTGAGAGCCCTGAAAGGCTTAAGGTTACTAGGACACCGCGCGAAGGTGCACACAACAGGCTCCTTTCAAGAACAGAGATACAAGCTTGGAGGTTATGGCACTGCATTTGCGAACCAAATAACATACCAATAGTTAATTCAAAACAAGGGAATCAAATAGCCCTGGTTACTGAAGCCTACAGTTGGACGCGGAAAAGAACAGTGAGTTGAAATAGAGCATATAGAGGCGACAGATGGTAAACCAAAATTCTCCTGGTGTAGACCTGAACTATCCGGAGAATGTCCTTGTGTCGATTATCTAGGCCGCCGCTGATTAACCTCAGTCACGGCAAGCAAGAATCGATAAGTAGGAGTTATTGACAAACAATTGGTGGCGTTTTGACGCTCGTCCTTCGGTATCTTAGAGCGTTTTCCCACTTTCAGTCTGTACCACAGGAGTAGCGGCCTTGTCACAATACAATTCCCGTGAAGCTAGAGCGCCATGTTGTAGACCCAAGACCTGTTGCTCCATTCACCTTCCACGTTTCGAATTGCCTTTCTTTCTCTTTTAACTAAGATGGACTGGTTCACGACACTACTCTAGCTTAAGCGAGAAAGCGACCGTTTTCATCACCACAGTTGTTGCTCTGCTACGTTGATGTATACCTATCATACGTGATTCACCTTAAAGGGAACATAACAGGCTGGTCATTACATATCTTTTCCTTATGACATTACCAGAGGTAGCTTCCGATGTAATTGAGCGCCTTTTCCGGCAGTCTTTTTGGTGTTCTAATTGAGCTTCCCACGCGACGCTAGAGGGTAGACTACAGATAGGACGCTCCCGAGTTCACTGTCGACAGGATAGCTTTAACTTCCTAATGTCAGACTGCAGCTTCTCCTCTATCGCGAGCTGACAACCTCTTGGTGTTGATGCAGTAACCTGAGGGGTCGGGCTGTGGTTGAGTGCTTTAGTCCACCTCAAGTGGGTCAATTGCGCTATGGCTACACAAACGCCAGAACAGCCACCGCAGGCGCTCGGAAAACCACTCACGTTTGATCTTCGTGCTTACGACTCTAACGACAGTGGGCTCAGGATTGGAACACTCTCTGTCGATGGCCGTAGAACGATTAACACACCTCATTATGTCGCATTAAGCTCGCGAGGCACCGTGCCACATCTTACTCAGGATATGATGAGGGATAACAGTGCAATTACAGGTATCTACGCTGCGCTTGAGGACTGTGAGTAGCCGCTGGGGGTGATCTCACTATCTCCACAAGAGGCGTGCTGATGGGTATGCTCTTACTGGAGCTAGCAAGTCATAGAGAAAGCCCCCAAGCAAGTGCCTCCGGTGTTTGAATTTCCCAGTCCTCAAAACGAGTCTCCGCTGCGAAGATTCATAGCTCTTCAGCAAGATGCACTGCTCGTCCTTGGTCCACGCCGTGTCCCTCCCTTGGCTAGTCCAGTCCCCAATACATATACCGGCGTCTCGATCCTGACAGCTGTAGGGTTTGGCATGCTCGAATCTGAAGATTACGCAGATGCTGTACGAATATTGCAACCCGATATTGCCGTAGGTTTAGGGGATATTGTTCATGGACAGAGGCCGGGACCGAAGCGGCTGGAGATAATGGGTGATAGGACGCTTGCTTGGACCGAGGAGCTGGTATTTGAGTTGACGGACAAGGATGAGAAGCCATCAAAGACTGCGCTGTTTGCACCAATTCTGCCCATCGATTTAGGACAGCAGAACCACTATGTGAATGCCCTGAAGGACGAACTCAGAGAAAATATTTCAGGGCTGGCTGTCTATGATGTTAATTCCATTGAATGTATACCAGAAGAGCTACACCCTTTACCTCGGCTATCCTTGGCAGAGCCAAGTAGCCCGCACAGATTGCTTGATGAGGTAGCCCTTGGCATAGATATCTTCACAGTGAACTTCGTTGGTGCGGCTTCAGATGCTGGGATTGTCCTCGACTTCTCTTTTCCTGCAGAGCAACAGGGCGTGAACCAAGGACTGCTACCTCTAGGGATCGATATGTGGTCCACTATGCACGCTACAGTATTAGATCCGCTACGCGCAAATTGCGACTGCTACGCTTGCAGAAATCATCATCGAGCGTATCTGCACCATCTACTAAGTGCGAACGAAATGCTTGGATGGGTGCTATTACAAGTGCACAATCATCACGTCATTGATGGGTTCTTTGCCGGAGTACGTTGTAGCATAGCAAACGGGTCTTACGAAAGCGAGAGAATACGATTCAATAAGACATACGAGGAAGAATTGCCTGCAAAGACAGGCCAAGGCCCAAGGTACAAAACTACAATCCTTGACGTTCTACTTGAAAGTATACTCACCTGCTCCAGGGTCAGAGGCTATCATTTTAAGACAGAAGGAAAAGGGGGGCCGACGAAGAACCCACAGCCTTATCGATCGCTGGATGACGGAAAGCAAAAGATTATGGAGGCTTCACTGCCAAGCCCAAGTGCTGACGCTGAAGATCTGGAGCAGCGAGGCTTTGCGGAGAAAACGACTTAGCCCGTTCCGAGCCCCTTGAAGCTTGAGAGCAGGACACTGAAGCCGGTTTCATTGCTTCTCTAACTAAGAGGGCACATACTACATGTCGTTTCTGGATTTCAACTTTGGAGGCAAGGAATTGGAGCGGTTCAATTTGATGTAGATACCATGTGACTTGCCGCTTAGATACGATATGAAATTTTCGCCACTTTAATAAAAACTTATTTGTGACAGATGAGCTTTGCAAAATGTTAAGTGAAATCTCGTAAATTGAGCCAATCTCTATACCTACCCAGTTTTGGAGATTCATCTCACCTGGCTGTCAAGAGATTCTATCGCATATGACAGTTTTTCTGATCTTACCCCATTGGGATTTCACTTCGATTGTACCACCGCAGAGTCCAAACAATGACTGACAGAAAACACTCTCAAGCTCACCTTGCCGTCCATTTCCCTCATCTGTAACGCCAACAATGGAAAAGATTACTGACAAAATTGCCGCTTTACCTCATGGCGCAAATTACGTCTCACTGGAATTCTTTCCACCCAAAACCCAAACAGTAATCACTTCTCCCAGCCTGCATCTAGTCTAATAGATACTAAAAATGATCATAGGGCTTCTCAAACCTCCAATCTCGTCTGGAGCGCATGTCCAATGCTCTACGGCCTCTCTTCGTAACCGTGACCTGGGGCGCCGGTGGCTGCACTTCCTCAAGATCCCTTGAACTCGCCGAGCTGTGTCAACGGCAACTGGGCCTCACAACATGTCTACACCTGACCTGTACGAATATGAAGCGGAAGATAGTAGACGAAGCATTGGAAGAGGCGAAAGCAATGGGTGTGAGGAATATTCTCGCCTTGAGGGGCGATCCGCCAAGGGACGAGGAATACAGGCTCGAGGAAGCGGATGACACCGAAGAGGAGGTTTCTAATGTGGACTTTGTTTGGGCAATAGACCTAGTAAGGTATGTCAGGCGAGTGCATGGAGACTATTTTTGCATCGGTGTCGCTGCGTATCCGGAGGGGCATGCGGACGAGTCATATCCTACCGAGCAGAGTCCAGAGCACGACTTGCCATATCTAATAGAAAAGACGAAAGCGGGAGCAGATTTCATAATGACACAATTATTTTACGATCTAAACGCCTATACGAAGTTCGAGAAGATGTTAAGGGAGCACGAATCAGGGGTTTTTGTAGATATACCTATAATCCCTGGATTAATGCCCATCCAGAGCTATTCAATCCTAAAAAGGACGACTAAGCTCAGTCATGCAAAGGTACCACCAGAGCTATTGGAACGACTGGAACCAGTCAAGGGAGATGATGAGGCGGTTAAGAGCGTGGGTGTAGATGTCATCAGTGAGATAATCGAAGGTATCAAAATTGCGAAGTCAAAAGGTCCTAGAGGATTCCATTTCTACACCTTAAATTTGGAAAAAGCCGTCGGATTTATACTTGAAAGATGTCATCTGATACCTGATCCCTCATTCATCAACGAATTCCACACTTCCGCAATTGACGACAAACGCTTTCTCCCCCATGGCATCAACTCCACCCACCCCACCACAAACGGCGCCACCTCTCCTCTCGCCATTCCATCCCGTCGTCTCTCATCAACCGCCACCTCTGACAACCACTTGACCACCTCACCACCTTCGCACTCTAACGTTTCCAGCTCCCCCTCCCGTGCGGCCGATCTAGCCAAAACCCATAATAGCCGCGAAGCAACGTGGGACGATTACCCAAACGGCCGCTTCGGCGACGCCCGCTCCCCCGCCTTCGCCCCGCCACTAACATACTCCCCGACCTCCCTCTCCGTCTCCCCTGCTGACGCCCGCGCCCTTTGGGGCGAACCGACCTCCACCACCGACATCACCAACCTCTTCACCTCCCACCTCTCCGGCGATCGCCCCACACAACTTCCCTGGTCTGAATCCTCCACCCTATCCCCCGAAACCGCCTTAATCGTCCCCCAACTACTCGCTCTAACGCGAAATAAATCCTACTGGACCATTGCCTCCCAACCCGCCGTCGACGGCCTTCCCTCCGCGCACCATATCCACGGTTGGGGCCCCGCCGGCGGCTTCATCTTCCAAAAAGCCTTTGTCGAATTCTTCCTCCCCCTCGCTCACTTCCACCGCCTCAAGCCCTACCTCACTTCCACCTCCATCGCCCCCGAAATTTCCTGGTACATGGGCACCGCCTCCGGCACCTTCGAGTCCAGCGAGCCCCGCGAGGCCGTGCACGCCGTGACATGGGGGTCCTTCCCGGGCAAGGAGATTGTCACGGCGACGATGGTCGAGGAGGTGAGTTTCCGCGCGTGGGTCGAGGAGGCGTTTGGGATCTGGGGCGAGTGGGCGAGGTGCGTACGGAGGGCGGAGAGTAGGCGGTTTCTCAGGCAGGTGAGGGAGGGGTGGTGTTTGGTTAATGTGATTGCACATGGGTATCGGGAGGAGGGGCGGCTGTGGGAGATTTTGAGGGGGGCACCGGGGGGCGGGGATGGGGGTGAGGGCGTGCAGTGGAGGTAGTTTGGAGCGGGTTCGATAGATACGAGGGAGCGGGTAGATTTAGGTGCAGCAATGCGTTTGCGATGCTAGAATATGTATTTGATATGCTTCCAGAAACCTGTCGGGATTTGTATGAAGGAACCACCCTGTATACCAATGTTCCGATATGACACAAACCCCAACGCCATCTGTACCATTACCTCTAATATCATCACAATCATCCTCGCCCCTTATTCCACATTCCAGATTATACCCAACGCCTCAAAATGCAACACCAACTATTACAACATCCTAGGGAAATCCACCCAAACCCCAAAACACAAAGAGCAAACTTTTCCCGAACCCTCTTTCTCCAAAAATTTCAAACACACTCCCACTCCCCAAAAACGCACCACCTCGCACTCCGATCCGCCAACACCAACCCCCTCCAAGTCCCCCTCTCCCCAATCTTAATAATCGTCTCCCACACGCCCCCATCCCCGGCCTCTCCCGCCGAACTTGTCAAATTGTCCGCTTTCCGCATCAATCTCAGAATCTTTCCGCTGGGCGCCTGAATCGCCAGTTTTGCCGGCTTTTGGTTTTGGTTTTGGGTTTGTTGGTTGGATGTGGAGGATGCGCCGGACACGGACGAGGGCGGGGAAAAGTAGTCGCTTCCGGTGGCGGAGGAGAGCATGGACATTGCCGAGCCAGGGCGTAGGGGGTTGGGGGAGTTTGGGCGCGGAGAGGGGGAAGAGGCGGGGAGGGAGGAGGGGTGCTGGCGGACGGCGAAGACGAAGGTGTTGTTGACGGCTAGGCGGGCGCATTGGGGTTGCGCAACGTAGAGGTCGTGGCGCTGGGCGTGGGGCGTGGGGTGGCGAAGTAGGAATTCGTAAGGTGGATTGGTCCCTGTGTGAGTGATGGGGAGGGCGAATGCGAGAGGGTACGGGTTGTCTTTTATGGAGTGCATGAGGCCTCGGGCACCTGCGTAGACTTTGAGGGTTCCTTGGCCTTCGTCCCCAGGGAGGAGCGCTTTGACGGTGTAGCGTTTCTGGCCATGGATCCATTCTGCTTGGGCAAGGGCACGTGTGGTGGTAGTGTCGCCACTTTCGAAGAAGTCGCCGTCGGCGTCACGGGCATAGGTGCGGGTGGTGACTTCAGCGTGACATTCGATTTCGGGAGGGACTGTGAATTGGACATGGACTAGCTCGAGGTCCTCAATGCGGATGAGGCTGGTGTCGTAATCGATGAGTTGGATGTTATTTTTGAAGTATGGAGGACACGCGCAGGGTAGAGCAAGAAGGATATCTGGGGCTATTAGGGGACATATATGCTGCTGTTCGAGGTGAGATGGCACATGGGTGTAGCATATTTCCATTGGTCTTGATAGAAACCAGCCAAATTCCGCGATTTGAGGTCCAGCGCTCGAGTACTGTCCTCGTTTGGGATTTGTTGGACTCGCAAGAGAACAATCAATGATTTTCCATTCGTCATCGACGATGACAGCGTTCCACCAGTGGTTAGGCCTAGGGTTGCTGTCCAAATCAACAGCTTCGCCCGGTGCTTTCAAAAAACCTCTCACTACTTCTGCATGCAAGCCCACAGCGGAGCACATCTCCATCACGAGTACCGCAACTTCTTCTGCACAACCTCTTCTCATCTGGATGACACGCCTTGAGTCTACTTCCCCTTCAAAATCCTCCTCCCAAGCAATTTTCTCGCTCACCCAGGTGAAGATTGCCCTCAATCTCTGCACGTCACTTCGATAAGGTCTACAAATGTAGCCCTGGGCCAAACTTGTCGGATTTGTCATAGGGGGAAGACTGTTGACAAAGCGAGCACTTTTGTCCACAAGTTGCAAATTTACCGTTCGATACTCCGTGGGATGTTCGATGGGTAACCGGTCTGCGCCTTCATCTCCATCGGCAGCTGCGTATAACTCATTTACCGGGGCTAGCACGGGATAGTTCATCATCTGGCATCTCTCGATCCTCTCTGTTCTCTCATTGCGGCTAAGAGAGTTCGATCGATTTATATCCCTCCGAACTTGGACCCAATCAATGCCACTTTTGCCACCTCCAAGGCCCATATCTCTTGCGGCACTACCACCCGCGATAGCAGTCACTCCATTCGGTAACAAATTTTTAATTGGCGGCCGAGGTGTCTCACCTTGTCCAGCAGCAATGCTGCTTCGTGCGCTAGCTGCTCCAGTCTTTGCGGATTCCACAAGCTTCTTGAAGAACCCACTTTTCCTCGCTTTTGGGGTTGTTAGGCCACCCAGCAGAGGATCCGAGTTTGCTACGCTTCCAGACCAATCCATTCCAGCAGCTGAACCAGGTCTGGACCCCTGGCTTGAGTAATGGCTGCTATTGTTCATAGAAATTGGCGGGCCCATGTTTTTACGTTCTCCACGGAGGCCAAGCAGAGCATCATGCCGATTGTCTACTACACTCCCTGGCCTGCTTTTGCTAATACTTCCCAATCCTTTCCTTCTGGCTAAGCTTCCAGCACTAGTTGCGCTAAAGCCACCTGCTGAGTGCCCGCTCATGATACTCTGACTTGTTCTAGATGTACTCGTAGTACTGTTGGTAGCTGTACTTTGGACTCCACTTGACGAGTTCGTAGCGTTCGATTTACTCGTAAATGTCCGGCCTAGCATGTCCCTGCCAAGTTCGTATGCAGACTTACGATTCTTCAGTCTTCGACCAGAACTTATGCTATCAGACCTCATGTTCATCACGTCTAGTGATGAATTCGGTCTTTGCTGGTATGGGGAGTTTTTAGGGGGCGGAGCCGGCGCCGGACCGTTGTCATCTTCGGGAAGGAATAGTTCATCCGGAGGTCGTGAATCGGTTATTTGTCTAGTAAGTAGTTGATTCCCCGTGCGCTCTACATACTTGCTTACATGTGGCGGACTGCCATCGTAATCATGTAAAGGCGATATATGCCGATCCTCATAAGCATGGTTCATCTCATAATTTTCATCATCCAATTGCGAAGCACCGATACCCAGAGAGGACCGTGGCCGTTCCCGGTTTCTCTGTGGTTTCGATCGAAATTCATCGAAAGCTTCTGGTGACCACGGATCAAGCGGTTGTTGGTCTTGTTCTGGAGGAGACAATTCGTCCCTACGCATTTCCATGTGATGAAGTGAAGACATGACATCGTCCATAGCATCGCGCAAGGGCGAGGGTGTCATGCCCTGAACCCCAGGAGACGTAGGAGCAGGAGAGTGTCCCCTAGAGATTGCCGGGTAGCGATCCGTCATAGATGGTGTAGGGGATGGAGAGCCTCGAGGAACAGGAGCAGTATACGCGACTCGATGCGGAGGTGGCGCAGGAGGAGGCGGGGATGAGCCACCATCGTCGTAAAATCTTGGAGGCCCATTGGAGGACACCGGGCGACACTGCGAAAACGGAGCAGGGGAAGGAGCGCGCGAACCGTACTGTGAATTGTACCCTGATAAGGGCGGTATCGAAGGTTCCTGTACATAGCTTGGTTGCCGGCTCGGATTTGGTGATGGTCCTCTAGATCTAATTTCTAGGTGTGCAGCAGCGGCTGCCGGGTTTGGCGAACTAGCCTGAGTATACGCTTGGAAGGGTTTGCGGAATGTTTTAGTCTTTGTGGGAGTTATGTTTGGACTTGGTGTGCGAGCACCGTCCTTTGTGGGATTCGAAGCATAAGCTGTGAACGGTTTTCGAAATGTTTTCGACTTTTGTGGGGAAGTGGTTGCGCTTGGGGAGTGTGACAGCGTTCCCGTACCATTCATGGGTGGCAACGGACTTGTTGTTCGACTAATTGGCCGAAAGCTGTCGTCTAGGACCTTGACGAAATTTGAGGGAAAAACTCCCATTGCCCGTTTGTCTCGGTGTAAGCGCCCCATCCACCATGATCCATCGCCCGCGTTTAGGCATTCTATCAAGTCCCCTTCAATGAATCCCAAATCACGCTTCGACTCTCCTCCCCAGGAATAGGTTGCTCGACACCAGCAGGGAAAGCGAGAAGGTAGGCTGGGCGCCACATGTGCCATTGCTGATCATAAGTCGTCTGATTTTACTGTTATGTCCAAGCTCTTAAGGCCCCAACTATAGCTTTCTATTGAAGCACTGTTTCGTAGTAAGTGAAGGGCCTAATCCAGGGCGTGCGAAATAAAGCTCTGAGCTGTGCGAGTACGCTGGTGGACCGCGCTGCCAGAAATTGCTTGCTACAAACGATTGTGGGTGGCACGAAATAACGAGTGTAAATATATATCAAAATCGAAGGAGCGTTGACCAGACTGTCAAGTAACAAATTCAAATGGCGGGTTGGCATCAAGCTTTTCGATTGGAAGCGTTCGGAAAAGTAAACAAACCTATCTGGGGTTAGACTCATACGTCACTCATAAGCGCGCTACGCGCTAGCGTGGTAGCTGTGTTAAATTAGCGGTAAGATTTACCTTGTTTTGATCTTGCGCAAACAATTTGTAGACTTGGTAAGAGACCCAGGTGAAGATCCTATTAGGAGAAGCCTTTGGAAGGACTGGCTTTGGAGATTTCTTGTCTATACAGCAGCGCTGAATGATAGAAGACCATACATATACAAGGGACATATGGTCGACAAGGACTATACAGATGCTTGTACTTCGATTCACGGCTCGAGAAAACTGTTATAATCAAACGATGATTCTTCTTGATTTCTTGATCTACGTTAACTTTCTTCTCTCGAAACTCAGGTAGATTCTACCGTATTTGTAAGTTGACAGTAAGCTTTGCATTGGGAGAGGTGTTCATTGCTCGTCTTTATGCCTAGACTTCGATCCATATTGAATTTATTCTAGGACCGATTGCTCAGAGCACACTATTCTAGACATTGGCAAATCCACCGACAATCTGAACCCATGTAACTTAAAGAGCCTTTCAAAAAGTCATTACATTAAAATCCACCAGCATGCCCCATCCAATCTTCGCTCTCAGTTTCCGTCTCATCTGCTCACCTACCTCGGTATTGTGGCTGAAGGGACCAACTCCCTTCAAGTTCAAGGCTTTCAGGCGGGGCCAATCACCAACCTGCAACAATACCTGGAAAATCGTTTCGAGAAAGTCTAAGTCTAAGTAGAAAACGTTTAAAAAAACGACGTTGCTACTCGGTGATGCTGACACTCGTTGTGGCGAGACTACCTTAGGTCTTTGCTCGAATTGGAAACACTCCAACGTGTTTCGCACCGATTGGAGAAAGTGCGCCCATTCGGCGTAGACTGTGTTATCCCGTAGCGCAAACGGGTTTGACTGCTCATACCAGTCTAGCTTCGTGCGCAATGTCAAAGACTTCAAAGCTGTGCAGCGGCCTTCTAGCTCTCCGAGTAAGCCAGACATAGGTCCTGGTGCCTGTCGTCCTTGATCCACCAAGTACGACCCGCGTCCCACCTCTTCGTTATCGGCATGCCATTGGCCATCATATCTGACAAATGGTCCTTTACGGCCACAGTCGTACAGATTGTCCAAGCATAGGTGTGTAAGCTTCGCGGGGTCGATTGAATGTAGAATGGATGTGGCAAGGTAATGTTCCATCATTCCTTGAAGACGGATAGACGTAGCATTGAAGAAAAGAACAGCTGGACACTGACGTGACAAATCGGTATTCAGGTGATTTGAGAGGTAAGCCAGATCGAGAGTTTTGACATTGTGCAGAGTTCCCAGGACATTCCATACTTGCTTCATTTGCTGTTGAATACCCTCTTTAAGCTGTATAGATATAGGCAGCTCGTGGTTCCAGCTCAGAAGTGTCCAGCTAAGAGATCGAACGTACGGGGCGTACTCGGGATGAGCTAGCATTGTCTTCAGGAACTTCGCCTGCTTAGGTTGAGTACTGCTCATTCTCTCAAAACGGTTGTACAGCTCGAAAGCGATGTTAATGCCTCGAGGGGTAGTCTGGGTAGGAATCGGTATCTCGGATGGATCGCAAAACTCGTAATCCATTTGAGTGCCACGGCGGTAGGTGAAATTTAGATTGCCACGGTTATGAAAGCTTAGGTCGACATGGCGATAAAGCACAGGTAAGCAATGCGCAAAGAGCCGCTTCGACGTAGCGCAGAGACTCCGTACGTCGCGGGTTGAGCAGTATTCTGCGATAGCGACCTGGATTTCTGCAGGACAGCCATCGAAGTTGACGGCCGTCTCGGCTGAAGCCGGAAAAGCAGACATTGCCGAAATAGTCCAGGACGTGGGATATCAGGAGCGGAACGCTGAGTGTATCTTCAGCAAGGAAACTCGAGGATCAGTAAGACCTGTCTGCCGTGAGATGCAACGATGAACGATATCAAGAGAGATACTTCGATGGGCTAGCAGATCTTATGGGCCCAGCTGTGGAAGTCAAATTATATCTTCTCCAGCAATCGTGCTGTTGACCTATGTCATGTGTGTTGTTTACACATTTGTTGCACCTGTTCACTTCGAACAACAAATGCCAAACAAATTGGGAGAAGAGGACCGCTGGTTCTATACAGATAAGTGATTGTTATGTTGCGAGAAAGCCATGTTACCAAAGCGTAAGCACCACATAACCTCCCATCATCTATACAACCACGTGCGCAAAAATTTCCACTCACACACAAGCTTCCCTAAACTTCTCACGCATATTCGTACAACACTCTCGGAGTCTTGAACACTTTCTCCCCACCCTTTTCCCATTCTTTTCTCACAATGCAGATTCCTTAATCATCAGCAGCCGTTTACCATAAAATAGGCCAATATCAAATTACCCACGCCATCTTTATATGAAACGACAACCTAAAACCAAGCACGTAACTGAAACATTTGCCTCAGGGTCTAGCCAGTTCAGGAAAGGGGCTGGGGAACAGATCCGATAGGAGAACTAGGGTTTGCACTGATCAAGATATCCGGACAGAGGAGAATGCTGTTAGGGAAGAGGGTTCCAGCTGGCCGGAAAGGTAGCAGGCGGGCTGCTTCTTGAAAAAGAGAAAGGAAAGGTGTACTGTTGTGCGAAAGCTAGAATGAGTCATGTAAAGATTGTTGCGCTCTGGGTGGCATGTTGGAGTAAATCTGAACCGTTTGAGGGAACCATAAAGGCCTTTTGAGTAATCTCAAAGTGTCTGATTCCATGCAAGCCAGCGCAGAGATCAATAGAAGGGGGAGGGCTGTCGTCCGTGTAGATCGTCCTAGGCAAAATTGCTGGGCATTCTGATGATATCTCGGACAGGGTTGATGTTAATCAATAGCAAATGCCAAGTCTGTGAATGCAACGTAACAGTGTCTTCGGAAGTCGCTCTTGAGATAACTCCGGGTATTATTATACACCCGATTTTCCCACCAAGTTTCAAAACGCTACCAAGATACTCGAAGAATTTACTCATACGTATCCTGCATCAAAAGTCAGCGTCTACTTTTCCAAGCCTCAGAAGCAGAGAAATGGAAACTCACCTTTCCGTGCACCCTGGAAAAAGAACCTTACAATAAACACCTGTAACCCAGCCATACAGACCATCAAACCACTCTCCACAACACTAAAGTTGAATATCCTTCCTTCCGTGCTTTTGACCGTGCTGAAATTTCGATTCTCGCGTGTTCGGAAATACTTCTGGTTACGATTGATAGTAGAGAGGTGGCCGCTGACTTTGAGAATCGATTCTTCGAGCGCGGTGGTTTGTTCGGGGGAGGTGCCTTGTTTGGCAGGAAGCTGGGCGGAGCGGGATTCATTCTCGACCTGAGGGAGTCTTCGTTAGCTAGGTCTGGTGATCGATAGGATTACAGAGCAGAACAGGACGGGATGGAGAGGGTTGGAGAAGAACGGATAAGGGGGCTGAACGTACAGCGATCTCAAAATCCACCATCTTCTCTGCAAAAGTACTCATTTCGTTGTTGAAGCAAAATCGATGTTCACCCTCCTCCTTTGCCGTGAACACGGAATCTAGTTGCCGCTCTTTCGTATCTTCCATTATTATTCTGCCGCCCGGACCAGTAACGGTATAATCGACGTCGAAGGAACCACCTGATTGTACCTGCGAGATGCCAATACAGATCAGCACGGGATTGCAACAAGCGGGTATTCGCGTATAGCTGTAGAGTAACAGGAAACTCACGGCGAAATAGAAAGCTATCTTCGCGCCCTTTTGCTCGACGTTGGCGAAGAAGCAGGCTTTTTCATTCGGGGCGAGCTTGTAAGTAAGGGCAGTGGCAGAAGCAAGGGAGAGAAAGTAAGGCAGAAGCCCGTATATCACAAGGAGTAGCCGCATAATGTTGTAGTTGGGGGAGATGACTTGTAGCTACACCCTTAAGACTTACCTATGTGTTCGAAATTAACACGTGATGAATATTTAGCGTGATGAGGAATGCTGACTAGCTTGGTGTCGTGGGGGTTCAGGTCTCGAAGCGAATTCGAACTACATCGTTGTACCTTATCTGAGTAAAACACAACTAGTAGAGATAGTTGAACACTAGGTAAGCACGTGTTACAGCTCGTTTCATTACCATTATAGTTTAGGACCTGAATAGCGTTAAAGGGATTTTGACTGCTGTTATACTGTATGGGAACCGGGAATTACGACAACTGCTTAGATTTTCGAAGCTAATTTGGGACATTGACGTCTGTCTCTCATGCTATAGATCCGCGACTATAGAAGAAAGGGATCGAGGTAGAATAACAAAGGGACTTCCATAACCCGTCGTAAAGCCAAGTACTTGAGGAAAGAGGACCTAGCATTCACGTAGAAGAGAAAAGGTTGGGTCGGTGCGTACCAAACTGGAATTCGAGGGCTCTCTGTTCTCCTGTCTCCGAGATTAGGCAGAGCCATAGTAATGCTAATTTGGGCGAAGAGTTGGCCTATTAAGAAAGGTATACAAGAGATAACTGCCTCTAGTAAGCGAGGTATGAACGACGTATAAAAGAAAAATATAATATTGCGAAAAGGAGTAGCTGAACTGTCTTTGTGTGTAGCGGGGCGAAAGTAGCAATACCCTCCACTTCATGCTTGAGATTACGCTTTTAACGCCAATAAACAACGAAAACCCGTCAAGTCCAGATATCTTAGACCAATAGAGGAAGGGACCGGGAAATCGCCGAGCTTCTCTTATGACCTGCAGCATCCACTTAGTCTCCCTTCTTAGACTTCGGCTCAAGAACGTACTCAGGGTCGTTACCTGCATGAAAGACAAAGGTTAAGAGACTTCAAGGCTTGAATGAGTGGCAATGCCTTACTTACCTAAACCTTCGACCGCTTTCCTCCGAATCAAGAGAATTGACCATATTCCGAGAACGGCACTCGATACACCAAATATAATTGCAAACACTGTATCTATGCTTGGAGTCCATTGAGACGCAGCGGTCGGTTCATGGGAGAATGCATTATCTGGGAGAACATAGAAGTTGGTCATTCTTGTGGCATTGGCAATGGCCATTGCGCTCAATACGAGCATGGTAACGAAGCTGAATATGAGCTCGATAAAAGAAGCGTAGATAAGAGAAGGCCAGACGAAGTGCCCACGATGCCCTTACATGGACCTTCCTCAATAAATAGCCAACAGAACAGCCACAAGCATCAGTCAGGACACCATAAGATACGTTCTACATGAGTACATATCAGGGCAAATAAGTTGCAGATGGTGCTGTCACGATTCCAGCCCACGGGCTGAAGTCTTCTAGGTAGATCAAAGTTGCTTTTGCAGACGTACGTTGCGTTTCTGCCGAATATATAGAGAATATTCGCGATAGAACCTTTCCAAGCCCATGCTAAGGCGTGGTGATTTGAGCGATCACTTACAGGAGCGGGAAGGTTTTAGACCTTCAGCCACCTACTGCACGGTGTACTAGTAGGGTGGTGAGTACCTACCTTAGGGTAGTGAGCATGTACCTTAGGGTGGTGAGTACCTAGATGGTCTTACCTGTTACGAACATGCCTAAACCGACCAGGGTTCAGATCTAACCCTAATCAATTTGATTAGGGCAAGTCATGGCGCTATGCCTAGTTTGAACCTAGCGCACCCCTATTGAATCCTTCGGGCCATCCCCAGCACTTCTTCCCGTTGTTCAGCACTTTCTTCATTCACCCCTTTCATCATTCTTTTAGGCAAACACGTCTGGCATATTACATCACATCTGTATCGAGCCTAGCGCAGCCTCAAGCCATTATTTATAGAAGAGCTCGCACTCTTTCTCTTCTGTATTCTTAATGTCTTGTTATAGCTACCTCTAAAGAGCAATACATACATACCAGCCCCGAGCCCCTTTGGTTGGATGATCTAGGCACGGTCCCAACATTACCGCTCTGCCACATAAGGCTGATCAGTGTGATTTTTTCTTTTCTTTTCTTTTCTCTTCTTCTTCATTTTAATGTGCTTATGCAGTCAAAGACTATGAAGCACAGCATACTATCTACGTATATATATACAGACTCTTAAAGCTAAAAAATCACACTGTTGT
>JAABUL010004902.1_pt1 | contig 17318 bp, 16 predicted proteins | sample 5559151 | NCBI WGS metagenome assembly JAABUL01 (sample SAMN10711876, study PRJNA513368) | rock metagenome | isolation source: Antarctica rocks | place: Antarctica: Victoria Land, Pudding Butte sud | reverse complement strand
CCTCATTCGTCGCACCGGCACCAGCGAAATCGCCGCCTTCCGGCAGCATCTGCGCTCCCGCCCCACCAAGGCTCTGCGCTTCCTTGTCCCCAGGACCCGCTCTGCCTGACTTTTCACAGACCCTGCATGTCCGTCTCCCGCGCTTGTCTCGCCACGCCCGCCCGTGCTATGATTGCGCCGGGAGCGGACGTCGTACCCCTATTCTACCGCCACCGCATTACGCTGTCAACGTATTTACCGACGCTATTTTACTACAGGTGAATGGAAGGCGTGGAGAGGAGGGTGACAAGCGATCCATGCGACTAAAGGACCGGTTAGCCGAGCTGCGCCAGGATCGCGGCTGGACCTTACGCACGTTGCGCGCGCAGGTTTTGGAGCTGACCGGCGCCGTCCTGTCCATCTCCTACCTCTCCGAGCTGGAGCGCACCGACGCGCTGCCGTCCCTGGAAACGCTCGCGCGCCTGGCAGCCGCTTACGGCATCTCGCCCCAGGACCTGCTCGCGCCGGTCGACCTGCCTGCCGGCGACCACATGCCCGGTGGAGGTGAGGCCGGGGGCGGGGACGCACTGGCCCAATATCCGCCTGGCCTGCGCGCGCTCATCGCGCGTGGGCTGGTGACGCCGGAGTGGGCGGGATCGCTCGCCCGCATCGAGTTCCGTGGCCAGCGGCCCCGCACCGAGGACGAGTGGCAGGCCATCTACGGCCTGCTCAAGGCCTTCCTTGACCCAGGAACGGCCGGGATTGGGCAGGGGGGCGGCGGGGCGACGGACGGGGATGCGCGGGACGTGTAGAAAGGAGAGAGTCGATGGACGCGCGGGACGAGTGGCTCACCCCACATAACCTCGACGAGAAGATCCGCGCGCTCGTCACGGATGCGCGCCGCCAGCATGACATCCCCGATGGTTGCGCGGGCGAAGTCGCCTGCGCGCGCCTTGGCCTGCGCCTGCATCGCGCCCCGCTGCCTCCCGGGACGGACGGCCTGCTCAACGGGGATCGGGTGGTCGTCGGCGACACGCTCCCCCAGGCGCGCGTTGAGTTCACCATTTTCCACGAGATCGTGCACCACCTCCTTGAGGAGGACGGCGCGCTCATCGAGTATTACACCGCCCGCCTGCGGCGCGATGAGCGGGCCTACCATGCCGCCATCGAGCGCTGTTGCCAGCAGGGGGCCGCCGAGTTCGTGCTGCCGCGCGCGCGCGTTCAGGCGACCGTCGCCATCGAAGGCTTCACGCCCCACCTCGTGGGTCTCCTCGCCGAGCAAGCGGGGGTCTCCTTCGTCGCGGCGGCCATCCAGCTCGCACAGTGCGCGCCCGTGGAGTGCTACGTCGTTCTCTGCCGCGCGGTGAGCGACGGCCCGGAGAGGCTCGTCGTAGACTACGCCCCCACGAACGGGCGCTACCCGCTGGCGCGCTCCAGCCCGATCCCCGCCGACCACCCGCTCACGCGCTCCTGGCGGGCGCGGGGACCGGTGGCCGCCTGATCCTACGTGCCCTTCCCCTCGGGCAAGCGCTTTCCCTGCCATTGCGAGGCCACGTACCGTGCGGGGCGCGTCATCGGCGTGCTGGCCCGCGAGCAGCCTGTCCCCCGCGCGCAACTGGCCCTTCCGTTCTAGCTCCCGTCTCAGAGACGCCCTGGTCGCGGCCACCCGGCCCCGCGTCGGCTGGTGGTCGATCCACCGTAGACAGCTCTTGGATGCGCCGGAAGAAGGCGCGGTCATCGAGCTGGGTCAGCGTTTCGCCTCGCGCCGTGTCGAAGCGCCGGCGCACCTCCATGAACCCCTTGGTCTGGAGGCTGCGCGTGTGCCGCTCGAACTGCTCGACGCTGATCCCCATGTTGGCGGCCATGCGCGCCAGGTCGGCCTCGCACAGCCACGACCGCTCGACGGCGCACGCCGCTCCAACTCTTTCTCCTCTCACCGTCGTCGCTCTTTCTACCCCTAGTGGCGATGGATAAGCGCGCGTGTGAAATAGCGTGGATATCCCCCCTTTTGCCTTAAAGCACGTGTAGGCACGTATACATGTCTACCTGTACACACGTATAGGTGCATACCCGTAAGCACGTACACATACCTACCCGTAGCTACACGTCGAATAAGTCTCTTGACTCATAGACTTGGTGGCATCTAGACTAAGTAGGTACACACGCATACGTGTGTACCTGTGTACGTGTCTACGTCCCTACGGGTGCCATGAAAAAACGTGTCATCGCGATCACGAACAATAAGGGTGGGGTCGGAAAAACGACAACCGCCGTCAATTTGGCTGCTGGCCTGGCCGCTAGTAACAGGCGTGTCCTGGTCATCGACGCGGACCCCCAGGCCAACGCAACCTTCTCGTTGCTCGGCCCCGAACCGCCCGACCTAACACTCGCCGACGTCCTTATCGAGCGATCTTCGGAAATACCTAAGGTTATAACACCAACCCGGACTGAGGGCGTCGATCTGGTGCCGAGCACCCTTACCCTGTCGGCCGCCGATCTGGCCCTTGCCGGTGTACCGGGCCGGGAAAAGCTGCTGTCGCGCAAGCTACGCGCGGTCGATGGCTACGACTATATTCTGATTGACACTCCGCCGTCCCTTGGCCTGCTTACCGTCAACAGTCTCACCACCGCATCCGAAGTATTCATCCCCGTGGGTGTCGGTACTTTTGGCCTGTTAGGGATCACCCTGCTGGAGGACACGATCGCGCAGCTCAAGGAAAATCTCGAACTCGACGACCTTACGATCACAGGGGCAATTGCGACGCTCTACGATCACACACGTGTGGCCAAGGACACGCTCGATGCGTTGGGGATGCACTTCGGCAACCGCCTTTTCAAGAGCGTCATTCCACGAAACAAGGATGTCGAGGAGGCGCATAGCAACTCGCTCAGCGTCGTCGTCCACGCTCCGCAGAGCAAGGCAGCTCAAGCGTACCTTGCCCTTACAGAGGAGGTCATCAGCGATGAGCGGTAGGAAGACCACGGGCCTGGCCCATAACCCGCTGCTTGCCCGTACCGATACGAAGGATGAGCCTGCGGCCGTAAGTGGCGCACGGACAACACCAGATCGGACGGGTACGCAGCTACCGGCAGAAGAAGTGACGCAAGAACAAGTAGACACGTCTACAAGTACACACGTAGACAGCCAGGCGGGTATACACGTAGACACGCCTACACGCGTTATGGACCGCTCACTCAAGTTCACGTTCTACTTTAGCGAGGAGCAACTCGACCGCCTCGATCAAGTGTGGGAAACGCTACGGCGATCGCGCCGTCGACCACGACGGCGCATCAGCAAATCGCAGTTCGTGCGCCTCGCGCTCGACAACCTGCTCGACGAGTTTGAGAAAGACCCGGATCAGGTGACGCGGCTGCTCCTCCAGCAAGCCGAGACGCCGCCGCGTCGATGATGTGCGTAGGGGCACATGTGATGTGAGCCCTGGGGTGCAAGGGGTACACATCATGTGTGCCCCTTGCAGGAAGAGGATGTATGGCGACAAAAAAGACGAAGGGCGATGACATGGACGACCTGCTCGGCGACGAGGCTGCGACCGCGCTCGTCCCCGTGGAGCAACGCCAGATCCTCGTCATCGAGGGCGAGGAGGTCCTGGCGGCGCGCGTCGATAGGGATGTGTACGTGCCGCTTCGGCCGCTGTGCGATGCCCTAGGCATCAAGTCGTATGGGCAGGTCGCGCGCATCAAAAGAGATGACGTCATGGCGGAAGGGCTGCGCGCGCTGCGTATCACGACCGTCGGCGGCACGCAGGTCATGCAGTGTCTCCATTTGGAGAGCGTCCCCTTATGGCTGGCAGGACTTGAACCAAGCCGCGTCAGGGATGATGTGCGTGATCGATTGCGCGTGTATAAGCGTTGGGTGCGCCAGCGCGTGTGGGAGGCATTCGCGGCGGAGACCGGTGTCGGACAAGGGATGGCCTCGACCACCGGACCCGTGGCAACAACGCTCGACCCCAACACCCTCTCCCTGGAGCAGGTTGAACAGTTTGGCCTTGCCCTCGTCACGCTCGCACGCCAACAGTTGGCTTTTCAGGAACAGCATGCGCACGAGATGATCGAGGTCCGTGGTTCTTTGGCATTTCAAGAGCAACGCCTAGACGTGCATGACGAGCGCCTCACCGCCCAGGATGCGCGGCTGAACAGGGCTGCGGAGGTCGTGGGCGCGACTGTACGAGAGGTCAAGGCGCTCAAGGCCCGTTTCGATCCAGGCAACGTTATCACCGACGAACAGGCGGCCGAGCTGCAGAACTTGGTTAAGACGGTCGCGCACGAACTGACGCGCCAGAGCACAGCGGGCGGTCAAGCGCAGACCAATTATTACGCTTCCCTCTTCGGCGAGCTTCATCGGCGCTTCCGCGTGTCGAGCTACAAGAACCTGAGGATCGAGCAGTATGAGGCGGCGTTAGCATGGTTGCAGGAGTATGGCCGTACGTTGGACCAGGAGGAAGTGCACAACTCGTCTAGCAAATAATATCATCTACACGCAGGCACGTACACACGCAGGCACGTACACACGCAGGCATGTACACACGCAGCGCCGGGGCGCGGGGGAAAGGGAGCGTGGCGCCTACTCGACGTACCACTGCCCCCCCACGTAGGCGACCCGTCGCTCGCCCCCGTCTGCCGGTCGCGCCCACCACGACACCGCGCGCACCCGGCCGGCCAGCAGGAGCAGCGCATCGGCCAGTTCCGACCCCGATCCCACCGTCAGGCTGGCGAACGCGCCCAACCCCTTGCATTGCAGCGTGGCGACCGCGGCCCGCGCATGCGCCTCTTCGTCCGGGTAGAGCGCGGCGGCGCGGGCCGCACCGAGACCGGGCAGCGCCGCCGGTGGGGCCACCAGGGCGACGAGCGCGGGCAGGGGGCGCTCCAGGGCGAGCAGCACGACCCGGCGCGGCTCCTCGGCCGCCGCACGGAGGCCCATTTTCGCACGAATCGTTGTAATGGGCCAAATAGAGCCAGCCTACGAGACGGTGTTCATTAAGGGACGCCGAAATACTAATCCATCCCGCAAGCGCGCTGCTTGATTCGGCAACCCGACCGCATCTCCTGCCGCAGAGGAAGCGTCTGGGATATGCAGCTATTTCGGCGTCCCTAAAGCAAGCGCGGCACGGGACGCAGCCCATTCGCTCTTCGTCGTCGCTTCCGATGGGTTTAACCCCAAGCTGGGTGATAAAGCGTGGTTGAGGGAGCAATACAGCGTTCCCGCAAATAAGAGCCAACAGGTTGCAGCTGATCTTACCTCCTTACGAGGCCTCGTTGGCGCATTCAAAGGGTCGCAGGCGCTATTACACGGGCGCTCGACCGAGGAGTCCGTCGTGGCTCGACACGAGGAACTGAATACTCGTTTCGGTTGGTACATCGATAATGTGGAGAAGGCTCTGCGCGGAAATCCCAACAGCTTGCGGAGCATAAACACCTCACAAATTGACATATCCTATGCCGATTTACAATGGGCCATAAACTCCCGACGAGAGTGGTTGAAAAAATTAAGCCAATAGGATAACGCGATCTCAGCAGCCATGAGTACTTTGCCCAAAGAAATAGCTACTCGATCGGCCCAACCGCTCCCCGATGTCCTCCCGCAACGCCCACTGGTCGACCCGCTGACGGCGTACCTGGCAACGCTGGCGCCCAAGAGTCAGGCGGTGGTGAAGGAGCGCTTGGTCACCGTGGCGCGGCTGATCGGGGTCGATCCCGCCGCGATACCCTGGCACGAGCTGCGCGCCCACCACCTCGACTATATCCGCGGCCGTTTGGGCGAGGAGGACCCGCTGACGGGGAAGAAGCGCGCGCCGGCGACAATCAACCTGACGCTGGCCGCGCTGCGCGGCGTGCTCAAGCAGGCGCGCAACCAGAACCTCCTCTCCGACGAGGAGTACCGCCGCGTCACCGAGGTCAAGGGCGCGCGCGGCTCCCGGCTCCCGGCCGGCCGCGCCGTGCCCGGCGGCGAGATCACGGCCCTCGTCGAGGCCTGCCGCCGCGACCCCAGCCCCGCCGGCACCCGCGACGCCGCGATCCTGGCCGTTCTTTATATAGGCGGGGTGCGCCGCAGCGAGTTGGTGGCACTCGCCGTGGCCGACTACACGCCGGACCCGCCCACGCTGCGCGTCCGCCACGGCAAGGGCGACAAGGAGCGCCTGGTCCCCCTAACAGTCACCGCCGGGGCGGCCATCGCGGCCTGGCTCGTCCGCCGCGGCGACCGCCCCGGTAGGCTGTTCCGCCCGGTCTCGCAGGTTGGGGAGATCCACGGCGATGGCCTCAGCTCCATCGCCGTCTACAACATGCTCCAGAAGCGCGCTACGCAGGCCGGCGTCCCGCACGTCTCGCCGCACGACCTGCGGCGCTCGTTCGTCGTTATATGTACACACTGCGGCCACCACAACGTCGTTGACCGGCAGCAAGTCAAATCAGGAGTCCTCATGACACCGGACATGTCGGCCGTCCCTTGACCGTTTATTGTCGCCCGCCGCGCCCACAGCGGAGCGCGGGAGCGCGGGCGTGCGGGGTGCTCTCGTGCTAAAAGAACAGACCGTATGACACCGGACATGTCGGCCGTCCCTTGACCGTTTATTGTCGCCCGCCGCGCCCACAGCGGAGCGCGGGAGCGCGGGCGTACGGGGTGCTCTCGTGCTAAAAGAACAGACCGTTCTGGTCGTGGCCGATCATGGCGAAGACGGTTTGCGAGGTCGCGGGCGGATCGGAGGTGAAGGTAAAGCCGATCTCGGGTACCCTGACGCGGATCATGGCCTGCACCGTCGCTCGGTAGAAGCGCAGTTGGTAGTGGTGTTTGGGGTTGGTGAAGCCGATGAGTGGCCCCATGCCCCGCCACGTCAGGTCCAAATCGATGCGCGCGGCGTAGGTGGGCACGGTGCTGACGCCGAACTTGGGCACGTCGAGCACCGGGAAGTCGCGCAGCCGCACCGTGGCGGAGAGGCCGTCGGGACTCATAGAGAGGCCGGAGTCGGGCATGGGCACGGTCCAGAAGAGGCCGTTGGAGGCGATGCCGGGGTTGATGTCGGCGACCTTATCGGTGGGCTTGGGCGCGGTCAACGACCGCGGGAAGAGGTCCACTCATATGTGGACGAAGGTCCCCTGATGGTGGACGCCGTCCATGGTGACGTACTCGCCGCGCTGGAAGCGCAGGTCCATGCTGGGGCCGCCGTAGACCAGCGGCGTGCCAGCGCCGTCGCGGCCCGTGCCCATGATGTTGGCCACGGCGACATCGCCCCGGAAGTTGTCGATGTTCGACGGCTCGTTGAAGGGGACGGGGCCGAAGGTGTGCTGGCCGTTCTCGGGGTTGATATAGGGGATCGGCATGGGCAGCGGCCGGCCTTGGTAGGGGTCGGGCAGGGCGGCCGGGGCCGCGTTGGGCGGGCCGCCGGCCAGGGCGAGACCGGGGGCGACGGCGGTCGCCGCCGCGGCGGCCGTCACCCCCAGGCCCGTCCGCAACAGGCCCCGTCGTGAGCAATGCGGGCAGCCCGCATCAAGGGTGTCGTGATCAACATGGTCGTGTGTCATCGTATCTCCTCATAGTCAATCATCTCTCCGCGGCGTCTCAACGCCGCGTTGATCAAGTCTGCGACCGTCCCTCCGTCGATACGCGCTATCCTCCTTTCGCCTATGGTTCAGATCAAGCCGGCGGCACGATGTGTGCCGTTCTGCCACGACCGCGTTGCCGGGTGACGAGCGGCCGCGCCGGCGCACGCTCGCCCCCTGGGATCCGAAACTCACCGTTTCGATCACACCGGCTGCCCTTTGGGGGCGATGATCACCCCGTTGTACACGCCGAAGAATTTGGTGAAGGCCAGGGCCTCCTCCACCTTGCCCTCCGGTGTGGCCGTGATGCCAAAGAGCGGCACCTTGATGCGCGTGTCCGACGCGAGGACGCCGTAGACGGTGAACGGCGCGTCGGGCGGCAGCTTCATGGCGTCCACGTCGATCTGGTCCAGCCCATCGGCCCCGTTGATCGACACCTCGGCCATGCCGGCCGTCCCATGCACGGGCACCGTCAGGGTCATGGCGCGCTTGTCCAGCCCCTGCCGCGTCAGGCCCTGCATGCCGGCACCCTGGGGCACGGCGTCGGCGACATAGACCAAGGCCTGGGAGCCCTCGCCGACGTGCAGCGTCGCGATCACGCGCAGCGTGGCGGTGTCGATCACGTCCACCGCCGCCGCCTTCTGCAACACGACGTAGACCCGCGTGTTGTCGGGACTCGGCCAGATGCCGTGCGGCTCGGCGCCGGTGTCCTGGATGCGCGTGACCAGGACGGGGTGGGCGCCGTCACGGCGGTAGACCAGCGTCTGGTTCGTGCCGCCGACGGTCACGTAGGCGTAGTCGCCCGTGCGCGTCGAGACGAAGTTGGGGTGGTTGGTGCGCGGGCCGGTGTCGAGGGTCGCCAGCACGCGGAAGTGGAGGGCGTCGACCACGGTCGTCTTACCGGACATCTTGTCGGGCGCCCAGACCTCCTTGCCGTCCGGCGAGATGGCCTCGTCCGAGGAGAACTGGCCGGCCAGGCCGGTGATCCGCGCGATGATGCGGCGGCTGGCGACGTCGATCACATCCATGGCGTTGGCGCGCTCGTGGTTGACGTAGGCCAGATGGCCGTCTGGGCTGAAAACGACCTTGGAAGGGCCGGGCTCGGTCTGGAGGCGGTCCACCTCGCGCCCCGAGGCGATGTCGAGGACGGCCACATAGTCCTGCCCGCGCACGGCGACCCAGAGTTGGCGTCCGTCGGGTGAGATGAAGCCCTCGTGGGGCGCGCGCCCCACGTAGAATGTGCGGAGGACGCGGTGCGTGGCCGTGTCGATCAGGACGGCCGCGTTAGTGGTGACGTCGATCACGTCGAGGAGCCGGCCGTCGCGCGAGAAGCCGAGCCCGTGGACATTGGCCTGCCCGAAGTAGAGCGGGCTGAGCAGGTGGCCGAGGCGTTCGTCGCCCAGGGGGATCGTGCCCAGGACCTGGTTGGTGGCGGGGTTGATGACGGTGACGGTGTTGGATGTCTGGTCGGCGGTGTAGACGCGGTCGCGCGCACTGATGGGCGTCGCCGCGCCGTAGAGCGCGGGGGCCTGCACGGGCAGTGGCGGCCCGCCCGCCGCCGCGGACGTGTGGCGCGCGACCGTGGCGTAAGTGGGGGCCGCCAACAGGGCGGCGAGGGCGGCGGCTGCGAGCAGGGCACGGCGGGGATGATGGCGTCCGATCATAGGTGTGTCTCCTCCTTTGGCAGCCTCGTTGTCGCGCCGCGCCGCGCACGCATGCGTGCTGGGGCTCGGGCTCAGGCTTCAGCATCAGTGTACCGAGGGCCATCTCACGTTCCGGTGACGAATATTACGAAGATTACGGCGCGACATCAGCGTCTCCGGCGCCAGCGGCGGGGTCGGGCACGGCGGGCAAGGTAAGATTGATGCAGGTTCCCGTGGGTTGGCCAGGTGGCGGGCTCGTAGCCCGGACGTGCCCGCCGTGCGCCTGCGCCACCGCTTTGACGATGGCCAGGCCCAGCCCCGTGCCGCCGGCCCGACGCCGGTGGTAGCGGTCGAAGAGCAGGGGGAGGTCGTCGGCGGGGACGCCCGTGCCCGTGTCGCACACGCTCATATGGACCGCGGGCGTCGCCGCGTCGTGCGGAGCGGCGCGGACGACGATGACGCCCCCCGCCGGGGTGTGATCCAGCGCGTTCTGGATCAGGTTGTCCAGCACGCGCTCGACCTGACGCGCGTCGACCAGCGCCGCCGGCGTCGCCGGGTCCACCTCTCCGTCCAGGCGCACCCCCGCCGCCCGTGCTAACGGCGCGGCGCGCGTCAGCAGGTCGCGGACGAGGTCGCCGGTGGGATAGGGGGCGCGGACCAGCCGTGGCTCCGGCCCCTCCAGGCGGGCCAGCGCGAACAGGTCATCGACCAGTGCGGCCATGCGGGCGAGTTGCGCCTCCAGTGCGTGCAGGTAGGGTATCGCCTCATCCGTCCCCGGGCCGACCACACCGTCGGCCAGCGCGCTGGCCACGGTCTGCGCGGCGTTGAGCGGCGTGCGCAGGTCGTGCGAGATCCCGACGACCAAGTCGCGGCGCGCGGCCTCGAGGGCCCGCCGCGCCTCCTGCGACGCGGCCAGGCGCACGGCCAGGCGCCCCAGGTCCGCGGCGAGCAGAGCCAACTCGTCCCCGCCCTCCACCGGCACCACCGTGTCGAGGTGGCCGGTGGCTAGGCGGCGCGCCGCGCCCACGAGCGCGGCGATGGCGCGGCCCATCGTGCCGGCCAGGGAGAGCACGAGCGTCAGGGAGATCAAGAGCGAGAAGAGCAGGAGCATGAGCAACAGACCGACGTCACGCGCGGCCACGAACATGAAACGGGCCGTGAGCAGCGCGTCGCCGAAGGCGAAGAGGGTGCCGACGCTGGCGCTGAAGACCATCTTGCGGCGGATCGTGCCGAGGCCGACACGCGGGCCGGCCGCCAGGGCCAGGGTCCCCGCCAGGAGCGCCAGGAGCGCGCTCGCGAGGAGCAGGCCGACCGTCACCAGGGGCTGGTGGCCGGGCTGCCGGTTGGCCCAGACGAAGACGCCCTCCCCGGCCACCAGCGCGCCGATGGCCACCAGCGCGCCCAGGAGGTCGCGCCGCCAGACGCGCAGCTGCCAACCGACGGGCGGCGCCGGCGGATCGGGCGCGCGGGGCGCCGCGTCCATCAGCGCTCGTCCTGAAGCTTGTAGCCGGCGCCCCGCACCGTGCGGATGTAGCGGGGATGGGCGGGCTCGGGCTCGATCTTCTCTCGCAGGCGGCGCATATGCACCGTGACCGTGCTGGGGTGCGCGAAGTAGGCATCGTCCCAGACCGCGGCGAGCAACTCCTCGCGCGAGAAGACCGTGTCGGGGCGGCGGGCGAGGACGAGGAGCAGGTCGAACTCCGTGGCGGTGAGCTGTAGGGGGTGACCATCGCGCGTGGCGCGCCGGGTGTGGGGATCGATCACGAGGTCGCCGTACGCGTAGGGCGCACCGCCCGAGGCGGCGCCGAGGAGGGAGGCCCGGCGCAGGAGAGCCTTGACGCGGGCGACGAGGAGGGAGGGCCGCACGGGCTTACTCACGTAGTCGTCGGCGCCGAGCCCCAGCCCCAGGACCTCGTCGGCCTCATCCCCCTTCGCCGTCAGGATAAGGATGGGCATCGGCCCCCGCGCGCGCAGCCGGCGGCACACCTCCAACCCGTCCATATCGGGCAGCAGCAGGTCGAGCACCACCAGGAGGGGTTTCTCGGCGGCGGCCAACGCCAGGCCGGCGGCGCCGTTGGCGGCGACCACGACGCGGAAGCCTTCGCGGCGCAGGTAGCGCGCCACCAACTCGCCGACGATGGCCTCGTCCTCCACCACCAGGATCGGCCGATCCTCCTCTTGCCGTGCCACCACGCCCCCTGTTGATACCGTACGTCATGATTTGCCCTGTGCGCGGGACGGCCACCCCCCCACGCTAGCGTGCCCCGACGCTACCGCCTCAGCATACCACCGGCCGGTCGTCCGGGAGAGCGGGCGCGGGGCGCGGAGTGTAACGGGCACCCACCCGCGTTCCACCCGCGACGTAAAGCGTCGGGTCGGTTAGCCCCTTCCCAAGACAGGGGTCAAAACAACGTGACCGTGATGCTTCTGCTCAAGACTCACGCTGCAATGCATGAGGGGCTGACACACCAGCCCCTCCTCGATCTGCCGGCGTCACAGCTTGCCGTGGTCATGGTTGAACAGGAACGTGTCTTCCCCTTTCTCCCACCCGCAGGTGGCCGTGTGTGGCGCGTGCCTGCCCTCGCATCTGTGTCTACGCCTGACTCAAGCAGCCGCATTCTGTCGCGCCCACCACACAGACTTTCTATGTCAAGCCCCAGGGGCCTTTCATACACTGCTTAATACTACAACGTTACTTGTCTCCTGAGGCCGTGCTAACGACCTGGAAGCAGGCGTGCAATCGCTCAGTTTAGCAGCGAGATGGCCCTTTGTCTGACGGTCGCTAGGGGTGATTCTAGCGAGGTAACGTTGTAGTATTAAGAGGGTCGGCTTTAACATAATATACGGCGTGTTCAGGGCTGCGCATCGTCCTATGCGCGCCTCTGACTTGACGATAACCGCACGTCCATCAGTGTCGTGGGCGCGCTTACCCGCGCATTGGGCAGCCTGAGCGACAAGGTGCCGCGGCGCCACACCCTATTTGACCGTGTGGGAGGCATCGGTGAGCCCGTTTGGCACGCCAGACGGGCTCACCCAGGGCAAAATATTATGTTAAAGCCGACCCTCTAACATAGAATGACCGCGCTATGGGCTTGTCCGTAAATAACGTATTCATCTAAGCGGCGCGGGGGACGATGGTGTAATTCCACTCGCCGTGGAAAGCGTCACGCTCCAGGTGAACCGTCGCCATCTGCTCCTCCGTTACCTTGACGCCGGACGGATAGGTGGTCGTGTCCAGGTAGCTCTCTACGGTCAGGCCGGTCTCGGTGGTCGTGGCCGCGATCAGGCTCAGGATCACCGCGTAGCTGACCAGCGGCTGGCCCCGCCCGTTCTGTATGATGAAGGAGAACAACCGGTGCTCGATCTTATTCCATTTGCTCGTGCCAGGCGGGAAGTGACACACCGCGATCTCCAGGCCCGTGTCGTCGGCCAGGCGCTGCAGTTCCCATTTCCACAGGTGCGTGCGCGACCCGTTGCTGCCGCCCCCGTCGGCCGTGATCAGCAGCCGCCGCGCCGTGGGGTAGCGCGCCCGGCCGGCCCGCTCCCACCAGCGCCGGATGCTTTCCACGGCGAACGCGGCCGTGTCGTGGTCGATGCCCACGTTGACCCAGCCCGCGTTGGCCGCGAGGTCGTACACGCCATAGGGCGTCACGCGCCCCAGGTCAGGGATCGGGAAGTCGTGCATGCGGACCTCTTTCGGCTGCCCTTTGGGGCACCACTCTCGCCCGCCGTTCTTGAAATCGCCCACCAACTCCTTCTTCTTGGCGTCCACCGAGATCACGGGTTCCCCCGCCGCCAGGGACGCCTCCGCCGCCTGGTTGATGTGCGCGAACTGCGCGTCGCGGTCGGGGTGACTGTCGCCATCGCGCGTCTTGCGGTTGCCTTGCAGGCTATAACCTTGCGCCCGCAACGCCGCGGCGACCCAGGTGTGGCCGACGCGATGCCCCTGGGCGCGCAATTCAGCCGCCAGCTTGCGCACACTTTTGCTCGTCCAGCGCAACGGCGATTCCGGGTCCCCGCGCGTCCCCGGCTCGACCAAGCGCTCCAGGTCCCCCTGCACCTGCGGATCCTTCTCCACCGTCGTCTTGCGCCCGCCGCCGGGCCGTCGCACACGGCCCGGCGCGGCAACGGGCAGGGTCCCGGTCAATTCCTTGATCCCCACCTCGATCACTTTGCGCGACAGACCCGTGGCCCGCGCCACGGCGGTGATCCCACCCCAGCCGATCGCCAAGGCCTCCGACGCCGCCACGGCGCGCCGCCCCCGTTCGTCCAATGTCCCCGCCACCCGTGCGTAGCGTTCCTTGATGTCCTCGTGTGCCTGCGCCTTCATATCTCCAGTCTATGATATGCCGACGCACTTGACTACTTTATTTTCGTGCGGCTCCTATGTACGCGAAGCGATGGTCCGCCGATACTACAACTATCTGCCGGTACTACAATTATATGGATGCATGGGTAGAGAGACGCCACTGGTGGAGGTCAAGTACCCCACGGATACATCCGGGGGCTTGTGCTCGCGATGGGAAGCCTAAGACCCGCTCCCGGCAGCACAGTAGGCGTCTTGACGATGGTGGTTAGCCATCCTCCCGGACACGGGAGACCGGCCTGCCCCTTCTGTCGCTCACAAACCGCTACGCAAGCGCCCCGTTACCGGGGACCAGAAAGGACGCCACACCCGCGATGCACAATCACGACAAACCGTTGACTCAGCGGGCGCCTTGCGCGTGTGCGTGTGGCTGCGTACCCGCAGTATCCCACGCACGCGTCGGGCGTGGCCGGACGCGAGACAACACCCGGATTGATGCGCCGATGCGTCGCGCCTCCGCTGAGGCACGCGGCCTAGCGCCCGCAGCGATCTCATTCCTCCCCCTGCCGACAAGGCAGGGGTATCCTGGGAGTTTTAGATGAGTATGGCCGCGGCGGAGCCGCGGGCCAGCGTCGTGCTGCCGACGCACGGACGCCGCGCCTCGTTGCTGCGCGTGCTGCGCGCGTTGGGCCGACAAAATGTGCCGGCGGGGACGTTCGAGGTCGTCGTCGTCTGCGACGGGGACGTCGACGGCTCGGCCGCGGCCTGCCGCGCGCTGGCCCCCGCGCTGCCGTACGCGCTGTGTGTGATCGAGCAGCCCAACGGCGGCCCGGCCGCCGCGCGCAACCGTGGCGTGGCCGCGGCGCGCGCGGCGCTCATCGTGTTCCTCGACGACGACGTCGTACCGGACGCGGGGCTGATCGCGGCGCACCTGGCGGCGCAGCAAGGGCAGGCGGAGCGCGTCGCGATCGGGCCGCTGCTGCCGCCGCCCGACGCGCGCCTCAACGCGTGGGGCGCCTGGGAGGAGCGCACGCTGTGCCGCCAGTACGACGCCATGATGGCGGGGCATTGGTCGGCCACGTACCGCCAGTTCTACACCGGCAACGCCTCCGTGCTCAAGCGGTACATCCTCGCCGCGGGGGGCTTCGACCCGTCCTTCCGCCGCGCCGAAGACGTCGAGTTGGCGCTGCGCCTGCGCGACCGCGGCCTGAGCTTCGCCTTCCTGCCCGAGGCGCGCGGCTGGCACTACGTGCATCGCACCTTTGCTTCGTGGACGCGCATGCCGACGGCCTACGGTATGGCCGATGTGGCGATGGCGCGGGCGGGCCGTCCCGAGGTGCTCTGGGGGCTGGCGGACGAGTACCGCTATCGCAACCGGCCGGTCCGGCTCCTGACCAAGGCCTGCGCCGGCCGGCCCCTGGCGGTCGGCGCCGTGACGATGGGGCTGGGGCTGTTGGCGTGCGGCGCGGGCGTCCTGGGCATTGAGGGCGTCGCCAACGTGGCCTGCAGCCTCGTCTTCAACGTGCGCTACTACGACGGGCTGGCCGGCGCGTTGGGCGGCCGCGCGTCGTTCCGCGCCGGCCGCGCACGGTTTTGGAGCGCGGATGCCGCCGCCACGCCCACTTCTGCTATCATAGAGACCACATCATGAACATACTACTGGTCAGTTCGATCGCCCCCCGTGGGATTTATGGCAGCAGTCGCCTGTTGCGGGAAACGGTCGAGTACCTAACCATGCGCGGGCATCGGGTGGAGGTCCTGACCTATGCCGCCGCCGGCGAGGAGCGGGTCGCGATCGACGCGGCCCACGCCTACGTCGTCTATGGCGTCGTGTCGCGTCGCCTGCCGGGCCTCTCCTCGCTCGCCATGTGGGCGCGCTTGGTCCGCTTGAGCCTGACGCGCCGCTACGACCTCGTGCTGTGTGGCGTGGCCTATCCAAGCGCGATCCTCGCCGGCGTGGCGCGGGTCGTGACGCGCCGCCCCTACGCCGTCTATTCGCACGGTGAAGACGTCACGCAGGTGGGCGGCTCGCGGCTCAAGACAGCCCTGCTCGTCCGCGCGCTGCGCGGCGCGCGCCTCATCATGGTCAACAGCACATTCACCCGTCGGAGCATAGCCGCGCTCGGCATACCGGCCCAAAAGATCGCATTGGTCCACCCCTGGGTCGATCCCGGCCGCTTTGCCGCGGTCTCCGCGGGCATTGTCGACAGCCTACGCGCGCGGCTCGGTCTCGACGGCGCCCACGTCGTCCTCACCGTCGCCCACCTCGACGCGCGCAAAGGGCAGGACACCGTGATCCGCGCGCTCGGCGCCGTGCGACAACGTATACCCACGGTGCGGTACGTCATTGCCGGCAAAGGGGACCAGACGCGGCTGCGCGCGCTAGCCGCGGCCGAGGGCGTGGACAACCTCGTCGTCTTCGCCAACTATTTGTCCGACGACGAGTTGGTCGCGCTCTATCACCTGAGCCAGGTCTACGTCATGGTTAGCCGCTGCGACCCGGTCACGCGCTACGTGGAGGGCTTCGGCATCGCCTATCTCGAGGCAGCCGCGGCCGGCCTGCCCGCGATAGCCGGCTCCGCGGGCGGCTGCCCTGACGCCGTCGTGGACGGTACGACGGGGCTGCTTGTCGACCCGACGTCGGTCGGGGAGACGGCCGAGGCGCTGTGCACGTTGTTGATCGATAGGGAGAGGGCGGCGGCGCTGGGCGAGGCGGGCCGGCGGCGCGTCGAGGCGAGCTTCACGAAGGAAACACAGCTGGAATACCTGGCAGGGCTCGTGACGGCGGCGATAGCGCAAGGGAGGACAGAGCTATGATCATTTCGACGATCATCACGACACACAATCGCGCCGCGTGGCTGCGCCAGGCTATCGAGAGCGTGCTGGCGCAGGAGCCGTGCGGGGCCGAGGTCGAACTCATCGTGGTCGACGACAACTCGAGCGACGACACGCCCGCCGTCGTCGCCGCGTACCCCTCGGTCCGCTACTTGCGCACCAAAAAGGGTAAGGCGTCGGGCAGCCGTGAGGTGGGCATCGCGCAGGCGTCGGGGGAGTGGATCGCCTTCCTCGACGACGACGACGCCTGGCTGCCCCAGAAGCTCAGGGTGTGCCGCCGCGTCATGCGCGACCACCCGGAGGCGCGCTTCATCCTCTCGGCCGCCACCATCTGCGACCATGAGTTGCGGCCGGCCGGCGGCACATGGCTGGGGCCGGACCTGAACGGCGACAGGAGCGCCTACGACGCGTTTCTCACCGCCCCCGTTTCCCCGTCAGTCGTCTTGATGCGCCGCGACGTGCTGGACACCGTCGGCCTCTTCGATCACACGCTGTTTCGCGCCGACGACTTCGACCTGTGGCTGCGCGTCGCCTCGTCCGGCGTGCGCTGCGCCTCGACGGACGAGCCGCTGGTGTTGTACCGTGAGCGCGAGCGGCAGGATGGTCCGCTCCTCTACCAGTCGTACCACGAAACGATGGCCGTGCTGCGGCGCTCCTTCGCTCCGGGTAACCCCTGGCGCCCCTCTTGGCGGCGGCGGCAAGAGGTCTACGGCACTACCGGGGCTGGTACACCCACCGGGTCATGCAGGCGGCGCGCCAGGCGCGCGCGGCGCGCGAGGAGGCGTTCGCCGCGCGCTTGCGCAGCACCGCCTTCAACATGTCGCCGTTGCACGCCGCGAAGAGCCTGCTGACGCAGGGCTCGTGAATGACCTGGGAGAATGACGATGACGCCGCGCCTGCACATGATCGGCAACGCCCACCTCGACCCCGTCTGGCTGTGGCGCTGGCCCGAGGGCTGCGCCGAGGCCATCGGTACCTGCTGGGCCGCGGTCGACATGCTG
>JAABUL010004896.1_pt1 | contig 17334 bp, 15 predicted proteins | sample 5559151 | NCBI WGS metagenome assembly JAABUL01 (sample SAMN10711876, study PRJNA513368) | rock metagenome | isolation source: Antarctica rocks | place: Antarctica: Victoria Land, Pudding Butte sud | reverse complement strand
ACGGTAGTATGGGCAGAATCGTTTTGGTGCTGGACCCTTTCAGGGAGTGTGGCTTAGGCCAAATTTTGGTGGCGTGGGCCTGTGGTATGGGCCTGTCCGTACTGGAATCGAGCCACGCTTGCCCCAACCGTCACTAAAATTCTCTTTTCACGCAGCCAGCCTCAAACACATGTCGAGCCTTCCCCGAGGGCCATGCGTTCTTCACACGTCAAGTCTACTACACCACTAAGCTCTCTCATGAGATGTCCGCGTGAGATTCGGGAGAACATGTACCACCTGCTTTGTTCATTGAACGTCAAGCTGCATGTCAATTTCAGGTACCCTGGAACGCCCTGGACTATATGGCTCTTTCCGTGATGAGGGGAAATATTATGTTTTCAAAACCTAGCGCAATCCCACTCTTGAAGAAAGAGTCGAACAAAGTATTGGTAACCGTCCAATATATCACCTTGTTCATCGTAAATGACCGTCATGACTTGGCCAATGCCGTGCAACGATGTATATCTCCGAACCGTGATCAAGTCCACTACGCACGTTGGGAACAGATGTGCACATCGTCCAGCCTCTTAAGAACCCCAGCGTTGCTTCGACACTCGCTCTTGGTATCGTGATCTGAGAAAATCCACCCAAGTCGCCAGACACGGATACCAAACAGATCTGGTTTCACGCAAGAATTCGTCCTCACACGATAGTCGAGGCCGACGCATCAGGCTTCCAAGCCGTGAATTCTTCTGATTGTCTCGACGATCAATACACGAGGCTACTATGACCTGGTGGCAATCGCAATTCTTGAAAAGGTCAGATCTGTTTTGCAAGAATCACATGTTGTGGATATGGTATTCACAGTGAAAGGAGATCAAGCCGAAGATGGTCGAGAAGAAATGCTTCAAAGCATATCGACGCATTTGAGCAGAGCAGCTCCAGGAATAACACGAACAATGCTTCAGCTGAAGATTTGTAGTCTTTACATTTGATGCTTCAGTCCAGCGGAGACACGAGATCCGTACGCCTTGAACTATGTCTCCCTCGCCTACCACAACGGCAGTTGGGTTAGGACTATTTCCAAGGTCGCAATTTACATAACGACGGTGTTGAACTGGTTTAGGAAGGTGCTAGTATTAGAATCTATGGTTACTGTCTTATGCTTTATCTGCAGCCCAAAAGTCCCAACGATCACTGACACAAGATACGGTGCAGCGGTCGTCCCCTTAGACAAGAGCACCAGTATGGAGTGGATGATAGGTCAGCGGCTCCAAAGCGCCATACTTGTTGAAACCAATCATGCCTTCATGTTCGCGATCCAGAAAGCACTCGTCGTCTCCTGAGCTTGAGATCCTATTTCGCAAGCACGCGATGAGCTTCCAATCGAGGACTGTCGTCGAGCATCTAATTTCCACTCCGAGTTCGCCGCTTTTGTACGCATATAGTGACAGCAGCTAGACTAATGCAGGTACGCGAGGCCGTTGAGCTATGTCGACAATTTGATTGGCCGATAAGATCAAAGCAAGGGAAAGGGACAAAGCCGAAATTGAAGCCTCGACCAAACGACCACAATTTTGACGCGCTAAACTTTAGGGGCATCAAGAGCCGACAAGCCCTGGATAATCTCGCCTTCCCTCATAAAGATCCGCACGACTCTTCTTTCTTCTCTTCATCCAACTTTCCACAAAGACACTCACTCCGGTTATCACCGATTACACTCATTTAATAACACTTACACTCACTAATAAAACATTCACGCTCTCTCGTAAATCAACTTTTTCACCCACCTTTCACTTTTTTCAACACCAGAATTTTCCACAACAAACACCAAACATCACTCAAAATGCGTTACTCATACGTCGCTGCTCCTCTCGCCCTTGCGGCTGGTGTTTCTGCCTGGAGCAATGGGACTGTTGAGTACACTACTGAGGTCGTGACCGCCTTCACCACCTTTTGCCCGTCTGCAACGTCGCTCGTTCACGCTTCAAGTACCTACGTCGTGACTGAGGTAAGCTACAGATCTCAATGGCCCAAAACTGCAATCGCGTGGTTTCCACGCACCTGAAGATATGGAACTCCTGACTGACGTATACTCTCTCCCCAGGCCACCACCTTGACAATCACCAACTGCCCTTGCACCCTGACCAAGCCCGTCACCAGCTCCACCCCAGCCGCTGCGCCAATTGCTAGCTCCCCAGCTGTGGCCCCTGTAGTCTCAAGCTCCGTCGCGCCGGTCTCTTCACCCGCTCAGGTGGCCACCAGCGTCGCCCCAGTCGTCAGCATCACCCCGGCTCCGTCCGCTGCACCCGTGAGCTCCGCCCCTGTGGTACCTGCTCCCGTTGCACCATCGGCTGCCCCAATTGCATCCGCCGCCTCGGTCGCACCCCCAACTTTCGTCAACAGCACCATTGCAGCTGCTCCCGTCGGCACTTCAGCACCCACGGGTGTTTCACCCTCCAAGAGCTCCACACCCTTCACTGGTGCGGCCAACAAGATGGCTGCCTCTGGCATCAGCATGGCTGCTCTACTCGGTCTCGCTGCTTACCTCCTGTAAAGGCACGGTTTAGCTTTGGCATTCTGAGGTTTTCGAGACGGCGAAATGCAAGCAAGCGCTTTAGACGGCAGGGATACCCAAATTACGGTTCGATATGGAGGCGCAATTAATACTTCTCACGGCGCCTTGTTTCTGTTGTGTCATACTTTAATACCTTGTTCTCACATGCTCATGATGTGAACGTGACGGAGGATCTTCTGGGGACGATATGTGCGATATTGCTGCGCGGAGGAGAGCAGTGGGTGATATTCTACGGTGTGGAGTGGATCTTTGATGGAAGGGACATGTTCTTTGCGATGTGTAGCAACTCCATGAGTTCTATACACGTTCAAATAGGTATTCAATGGACATGGTCTTTCATCTCTTACGTGCAGGCGAAATATTCCAATGAGGTTCGAATTAACTTCGGGTAACGGGGTCAGTCTCGAGGCTCAAATTTCGGGGGCCTCCCGGTGACCCTGAAAACGAAATTGGCCTCGCAAGAAAGGCTTCTTTGTACCTGCATTAGCGTGGGGCTAGTCGCGTGTGGCTTCTTCAACGCAAGCGGCTAGAAGCATCGTAGTCGTTACATACTCGAATACTTTACTCTTACTTTACTTTACTGATTCCTTCCGGTTGGCCTACGGAGTACAGCTTGCTGCAATCGAAAAGGATCGATGACCGAAAGAGCGCCAATGGTGACTATGCCTGACTCGTCCGAAGCCATCCAGCACAATCTCAAGCTTGAAGGTATCGTTTGTGGAAGGGGAACGACTGTATGGTAAGCTTCATCAGTGCTCGCTATGTCTGACGTTCATCCCATTCCTGCTGGGTTCACTGGAGCTAGTAGCTCATCACTTAATTCCCTCGATCTTTTGTATACGGTATAGAGGATGCTGCATTTCAATGTGCTCGGCCTGGATGTTCTGCTCTGTGGGTTTAGCAGCCGAGGTTTCGTCACTCTTTCTTGTCTAAGGTAGGTAACTCTCTTCATGATCCTTCGGCTCACTTCTGAAGCCGTACCTTGTCCAGAAGCGGCTGCTGTACTCACACTCCTCGGGACTTATAGCTTTATTATTATGTACTTTGGTTCCTCTTGTGCTTTTGGGAAGATCAAAGTCTGACGGAGCTCGCTGATAACGGCTAGCGCTCGGCTTCCTACTCGATATCTTCCTCCGTTAGCAACAGACACTGCACTGCGTTAATGCCGTTGAACAGAGTTTGCCGAGCTACCACTCTGCGAGGGCTGCCGAGAAACGTCGGTGAGAAGCTCCATGCTTCCTCAAGTTTATACCCGTGGCCGTATGAGACGTTTGGCATGTGTTGGATCTGATGGAATCTCCAATGCGTCACAACTTGCCCTGGCTCTACCGCAGTGTTGAATGTTTTACTGAAACACCATTATCTTTTCTCCAAGACATGCTGTGCAGTGGAGTACTAAAAGGCAAACAGGTGGCTTCTGATGGCTACTTTAGAACAACGAGCTATGCAACGATTCACTTTTGTGACAGCCATATCGAGGTCAAATCAAGTGTCATCTTGAAGAGGGAAAGGGCCAGGGAGGGCACGAGCAAGAACTTCCAGCAAGCATCCACTTAGCATTTCTCCGTTCAGAACATGCGTAAGCTAAGATTGTACCAGAGCATACGGCAATGCCCCTGTCGTGGCTGATGATCACCGCATAATGAAATTTTGAATCCAAGCGCTTCTCAGGCCTGGTGCCCAAGCTATGGTTATCAAAGATGAGATGTACGTACAAAAGAACAGAAATTGGCTTCAGAGCGGCTTCCATACCATATCGAGCGAATTTGGGATACCGATAAACCAACATTGGTCCACTTGTGTGGAGAAAACCAGGGAAATAAGGATAGCTTGGGGATAAACACCACCGCATCGCTCATGTTATTTGCCGATCCGCAATCACAGATCAGGCACTTATCCTCCAACCTCCACTTTGACGACGACTGCCTTGCCCGTCCTTGTTTCATACAAACCCATCGCATTCTCGATCCGCAAGCTGATCTCCTTTATTCCAATTTCAATGCTTGCTTCGCCGGTCTGCAACGGCTTCTTCTCTACCGTCCTCCACTCTACATTGAATACGGTTCGTTGGGAAGCGCTGCCTCCAACCACTTGGTAACCCTCCCTCTGCAGCTGTGAGCATAAATGCTGCTCCAATTCAAAGACCACCATTGGTTGAGACCAAAACCCAAGGCTGTTTTCTTGGCCCTGGAGACGGATCAGGGTGGGATCCTCGTCGTTTGGGAAGCCGACAACAGTCTCTCGAGGGAGATTTGTCTGGGGAGCCCATGATTCTCTGGTTGGGGGATTGCTTGATTGAGACGGCTGTAGTTGAGAAACATTTGAAGGAACGATCAGGAGCTTGGTGTTCGACAAGCCGGAGAGGACATTGCTGTGGAGATGTGGTATGATTTGCCTTGTGGTAAGCGTCGATATCAGAGCAGAGCGAGATCTGGCGATGTTGTTGGGAAATGTAGGCGTGGCATTGAGCGATGGGGATATGGACTTTGAGTATGAAGGGAGCCCGTCGAACGAAGGATCAGACTTCTCTGTCATGTTGGTGGACGATGAGATCTTTGCAGAGAAGACCAAATTCAGGACAGCCGGAAGCCAAGTTTCAATCTTTCAGCTGAGACGAACGGCTAAGGCCAAGCGGACAGTTAATTAAGCTTCTGCGATTACTGCCTGCGGCGGAATATCAGGTGAGCAGCTGTGGACGCTCGGTGCGAGCTCTTACTTGATCGATACTGTGGGGTCGGCCTACTGATACGCCTCGGCTCCTCGAGCTTTTAGTATCAAGTGGCTAAGCCTTCCGTCCCGTGTTTGACAGATACCAAAGACCCTCAGCCTTGCACTTTCTCCCAAGGCTGCGGAAAGCCCACGGACCTCAAACCCCGGCTGGTCCCATTTGGCAGTCACATGTGCAAGACTGGTAGGCTAGAGCTGCACGAAATGCACGCTTTAAGCTTACTACAGTATTGCAAGGAGGAGTCTATGCATCTCCACTAAACCATTGGCCCACGGGGCTGTGCGCCAAGGCATGATGCTGCCTAACACCTTTGGTTCTTGCGTTAGATCTGACCCTATCACCATATTATGTACTGTAGTATTCAGGATGTTAATCTTTAGCGTGACAGGGATTCTTTTGGTGAGTACACCACCCAAACAATGCCAAGACCCTAACAATCAACTTTCTGGACACCACAGTACCTATGCTCTTCCACCACGTAACGAGTTTGCATTGGCATTCTAGAGAGCCTTGTGCCACATAATGGCTTTTAGACATAGCCCCTCAGGCGCCTACCGAGGCCGTAACTCTGGCCCGCTTGCACTTCTTATCTTCCGATCAAATCCCCTCAATTGTAATGGAAGGTGCATATACCAATACAGTACTCCACTCAATTGCGCTGACCTTCCGCTACATAAGTACATCCTCACTCGCCCAATCTCTTTCGATCATCGACGAGGAACTACTGTTTCAACAGCAACATCAGGACTCTGTCCTTCCAGTAGCCTCATTGCACACTAATAGCCTTACTTTGCATTGCACGTACTCGGCTCCAACCCCGAACAAACTTCAATATGCCAGGCTATCACGTTTCCGATGCCAACTCCTACCTTGTGGTCACAGGGTAAGCCTTCACGGAGATGAGACCCCTCCACGGCAACGGAATGCTGACGGCTAGGCCAACAGTGGAGGCATTGAGGACATCAAGATCGTCAAGAAAGCATTCATCTACCCATGGCAGAAGTACTCCGTCATCTCGATCAGCCCATTCGACTTCGAAATCACCCTTCAGGCTATGACCATTGAGAAATTACAATTCTCGCTTCCAGCAGTATTCACTATCGGGCCTGATGACGAGTCTGAAAAGTTGCGGAAGTACGCCAAGATCCTTACTGGCCGCCCCGACGAGCATGATACCAGGCGTCAAGCTGCGACTGGCAGGAATCATGTGCAGGATATCGTCAAGGGAATCATCGAGGGTGAGACTCGTGTAATCGTGTCAGGTATGACGATGGAAGAGATCTTCAAAGAGCGTCAATTATTCAAGAGTAAAGTCATTGAGAACGTTCAAGCGGAGCTGGACCAATTCGGCCTGAGGATCTATAATGCCAACGTCAAAGAGCTGCAAGACACTGCTGATTCGAATTACTTCAAATACCTCAGTCGCAAAGCCCACGAGGGCGCTTCCAATCAGGCTAAGATCGACGTTGCTAATGCTTGCATGGTGGGAGATATTGGCGAAGCAGAGAAGCGTGGAAAGACTAAGCAAGAGATCAGCAAAATCGATGCCGAGACTGCAGTCCTTGAGACGAAGCGGAAGTCCGAGAAAGCAACCGCAGATGCTGAATTGACCACGACGCAGACTAAGCTGAATATGGGCATCAAACTGGCAAATATTCAAGCCACACGTCAAGCAGAAGCCAAGGATGCCGAGTTACAGCGTGAGGTCGAGCTCAAGCGTGCACAAATGGTATGGTCCCAGCCTTAGCTACATGACCGTACACAACTGACAATGCTTAGGAACTTGAACGAATGAGGGCCACTGACCTAGTCCAAGCGACCATAAAGAAAGAATCAGCCCAGCAAGCGGCTGAAGCTAAGCTCTTCTCGGAGACCAAAGGGGCCGATGGAACGCGGTACAAGCAGACTCAAGATGCCGAAGCCAAGTTGTATGCAGACACAAAGAGCGCAGAAGGTCTCTTGTACAAGCAAAGACAGGACGCAGAAGCAGCTTGTAAGTCGATAGATTGTGTACCTTTTGTGGGCTCGATGGCCTTTCCACCCTTAGTATTCACGAGTTACATCCCTTTCATCTAGCGCTCGACGAACACGTCAACCTTGGAAAAAGGCCTCTCCCTGTTTGAGACGAAAGGCATCTGACTCCAATTTTTAGATTTCCGCATTGCCAAAGGGGCAGAAGCTTCTCTCTACGCCGAGAAAAAGGCCGCCGAAGCCGTGGTCACGAAAGCAGAGGCTTCATTCTTTGCCAAGAAGAAAGAAGCCGAGGCCATGACCGAGATGGCCAAAGCATACGGTCACATGTCCGATGTGCTCGGCGGACCTCACGGACTGCTGCAGTACATGATGCTTCAAGACAACACATACGAGAAACTCGCCAAAGCAAACGCTTCCGCTATCAACGGACTGCAGCCCAAGATCACGTGCTGGAACACCGGCGACGGCGCAGGCTCTTCGAACGATGGCATGGGCGCGATTCGGAATATCATGACGTCTTTACCGCCGTTGTTGTCGACGATCAACGAGCAGACGGGGATAGCGCCCCCGAGCTGGTTGGCACAGATGGGACAGCCGCCGCAAAGTCAGGCTTTGTCAAAGGGGAAGGGTGGTAATGTGGTGAATGGCGAGGCTAATGGGCATTGATTATCGGGTTGCTAAGAGGCCTGTTGCCATGATTCTGTTAGCTTGATCGGGCTTCTTCCAAGCTAGTTTGCGGGCGTCGACGATGATACCAGGGTGAGGTCTTCCGCGATAGTTTGAATCTCATATTGGTGTAGAGATATAGATAGGCTGTGTTTCCCTTCTAAAACGACATGTCACACATTCACGGTGTACGAACAGTGCAAGCCATCCATCGGTAGTGTTGCAGCTAGCTTTGCGCATTGTTTCGGCCCTAAGTTATTGGGTCTATTTAGCAAAAGTCGCCATACGCCTCGCTAATTCTTACGGAAGGGAATCCCACTCTCTACTGACAGCATGCAGTGGCGCTCGTGGTTTGAAGATAAAGGTTTTTCCACACCTGAGCCCTGCGAGCTGTGCGAGCCCTCAATACCGCTGTCCCCCAAACTGCTGCCTCAACATCATGATCTGTGATCTTTCAGGTGGGGGTAGTTGGTCGATCTGGTGCTGTGGCATAGCCAGCACCTGCTTCAACAGCTCCTCCTGACCAGGCTGTACCAACGGCGGTGGTTGCTGAACAGGTGGCGGCTGCTGATACGGCTGATTGTGCACAGGCGGCGTAGGTTGGTGCATTGGCCCCGGCATCTGCTGGTAAGGAGGATACTGCTGCTGCTGAGGTGGTGGAGGCTGGTAAGTTGGGACTGGACGAGGAGGAGGAATGGACTGTTGCTGCTGTATTGGTGGCTGCACTGGCTGTTGGTGGACTTGTTCAACGACGGAGCCGAGGACGGAGGTGTCGACAAGGTTCATGAGGAGTAGAGCTTGGAAAATGGCGTACGAGAGCTGTGGCGATTGTTTGAGAAGCTCGGTAGCGCGTGCGGGGTCACCCATTACGAGTCCCTTCATCTGTTTGAGTACGTCGAGGAGTTGAGGCATTGGTAGTGTGGAGAGCGTTTTGGAGATGGCGTCTGGACACGTGATGCCGGGTTGAAGATCTACACCTGGCGGTAGAGGTGGGAGAGCGCCGGGAGCAGGCGCCTGGTACCCATTGGGAGGTTGAGCTTGAGGTGGTGGCTGTGGCTGTTGCTGTGCACTATAGCCTGCCGGAGCTGCATCGTCTTTGCCTCCGACGTGTGAAAAATCGACTCGTAGTTCGCGGCCCATGATTTCGTAGTTATTGAGATTCCGTACTGCTGAGGCGGCGGAGTCTGTGTCTGCAAATTCGGCAAAGCCAAAGCCTTTTGGTCGACCTGTTTCGTTGTCGTAGACGAGGCGAAAATTCAACACTTGGCCTGCTGTGCTGAAGGTATGGACAATCTGCTCTTCGGTAAGGCCTGGGATTGGTTAATGTTGTTCCTGGGTGGAGCTGGGGGATGAGGTGTTGTACCATATGGAATGTTTCCTGCATGAGATTAGTGAATTGAACGTCTGCTTCACTTTGACCGTGCTTACCGATGAAGACGACTCTGCCAGCCTTGTCTGCCATAGTCTCAAGCCGCTCTTTCCTGATCTCAGTCTGCTCTACTCAATTGCTCCGAACTGTACCTTGTTGAAACAGCGGATTCTTTTTCAACAATAGCTTCGTAGTATTCAGAGCCTTAACAGAGAGTGCGACACCTTTGCTATATTCCGGGAGCATCAAAACAAAGAAAGACGTGCCTTGACTCTACGTTACTTACCTTATTCGTCAATGGCAGGATGCGGAAAATTTATTGACCGATCCCGACGCTTCAGAATGAGCCAAAATGTAGATTGATCGACCTCTCTTTCACCATTCCTGTCATTGTCCGTCTAATCTCTAAGAAATCTCAAGATGGCACAAGATCCGAGAGATATCTTCCGAAAGCTCCAACAAGGGCTGAACAAAGCGCAGCAAAGGGGAGGTGGGGGCCTACCTGGTGGCCCTAGGAACTTTTTCGGAGGAGCTGTTGGCTTGATCCTCCTGGGGACCGGTGTAGTCGTCGTCAATAATGCTCTGTTCAACGGTACTGTAGTCTTTGTTGATGCTTACTTCGATGTTGAAGCTAAACAGCAGCAGTGGATGGTGGTCATCGAGCCATCAAATACACGAGGATAGGTGGTGTGCAGACCGAGATATTCAATGAAGGTACAATCTGCACGTGCCTCAGATACACTTACCTGGGGACTGACATATTGTAGGAACCCACTTCAAGATTCCATGGTTCGAAACTCCTATAACCTACGACGTCCGCGCCAAACCACGCAACGTTGCCTCCCTCACCGGAACCAAAGACCTGCAAATGGTCAACATAACTTGCCGTGTCCTCTCCCGACCAGCCGTCAATGCTCTTCCTATGATCTACCGTACTCTAGGCACTGACTACGACGAGCGCGTTTTACCATCTATTGTCAACGAGGTTCTCAAGAGCGTGGTAGCTCAATTCAACGCTAGCCAGCTGATCACACAGCGTGAGAATGTTGCAAGATTAGTAAGAGAGAACCTCTCGAGGAGAGCTTCAAAGTTTAACATTATCCTCGATGATGTTTCTCTGACGGTATGCTCCCTTTTCTCTCTGTCCCCACATACATCTAGGGAGCTCCTACTAATCGCATTCAGCACCTCGCCTTCTCTCCCGAATTCACCGCAGCAGTCGAAGCCAAACAAGTAGCTCAACAAGAAGCTCAACGCGCCGCGTTCGTCGTCGACAAAGCCCGCCAAGAAAAGCAAGCTACCGTTGTCCGCGCTCAGGGTGAAGCCCGCTCCGCAGAGCTTATTGGTGATGCGATCAAGAAGAGCAGGAGTTACGTGGATCTTAGGAGAATCGAGAATGCGAGGAATATTGCACAGATACTTCAGGAAGCTGGCGGGAAGAATAAGTTGTATTTGGATGCGAATGGGTTGGGGTTGAATGTCACGGAGGCGTATGAAGATAAGAAACCGCACACATAGAGGAGAGGGTGAGGAGCACTTGTGATTTGTATGTACAGTGGCGAGTTTGCGGAACAATCTCCTAGTCTTGCTTGGTGCTGGCATGGCGCTCGATGTACCAGAACATTGTGGTTACAAGCAGTGCTCGGAAAATACAATCTCAAGAGGGTCTGAATCATGTCAGTGCTATTATGCAAAGCTAATGTCAATCCTATCATCTTCCCGTCTTTCATGTACAGACATCGCTTTTCCCAGCACTTCCCATATATGTGTCATTGCCAATTGAGTACGTAATTTTCCCTCAGAGCCGTACTTTCGTACTGAGTCATCATGCGTTTGCTTTTCAAGTTTACAATCTTTCATCCCAAGCCATAACAATCTTTTAATGCAAACCACCTGACACAATGATGAAGTGGAAAACGAGTTGCCCAGTCTTCACTCGCCCTACTGTCCCATCATAGCTGTCTGCACGTCAAAAATCTGATTGCGCCAGCCACCGCCAACAGTCGCGTCGTCTACCCTTTCAGCAGCCTGCCTTGCCTCTTCTTCGTACAGCTTTACTACGCTTCCCGGAGCGTACACCCCATTGAATTTGCCTTTGCTTGGTGTAACTCCCACAGCGGTATACACATCCGGATCTTCCTCTGGTGTGAGCCTAGTGATAATTGCCTTGATGAAAGTACGGATATCTTGTGGGTCTGAGATGCGCGTAGCTCGGAGGCGCTCACGTGCGTACAGCAATTCGCGATTGGCAGCGTGAATACCGTCAGAGACAGCTGTGGCAAGTTGCTTTTGCATGACTCGACGTACGATGGGACGGACAATCGGCTTGATGAGCCATGCCAGCCAAGAAAATTTGCTTTTGCGGAGCTGGTAGGATAACTTATGGACGTGAACACGGACAGCTTTCAATGTCAGGATTTGTTCAAGTTTCTCTTTGCCAATTTCCATGTCAATTGCAATGTCGATCCCACGCTCGTCAAGCTGGAAAGATGCAATACCCTCGTCTGCCAGATGAATAAGCCCAGGGTGAGCGCGTAGCCAGAAGCCAACTTCGTCTGCGCGGACTGAGAGACCATTGATAGCAACAGTCACGAGATTGGTTGTAGAAGTAGTGGTGCGAAGAGTGTGAGCTTTGCGGATCTCGAGATCATTGTATGTTTTGATGAGAAGCTTGTAGGGGAGGAAGGAACTTTGGTTGACCGTGCGGCCAGGCTCAATGATTAGATTTTCAAGAAGCAGATCGATTTCTGGGACTGAAATCTCCAGGCGTGGGATGGGAATGTATTGGATTGCCTGAATTAGGAGTGGGATAAAAACGTGAAGGAAGTCTTGGATTAGATCTTTATTTGTATTCGCGTGGAGAGGCGACAGGATATTGAAGATTTTGGTAGACGTGGAGATGAGATTGGAGACGTCACTATCTGCAAGGACCGAGTTGAAGGTGGCTTGCATCTGGGAGAGAGCGTCATTGATGTCCTTGCGGAGCGTAGACTCGGTGTCAATCTCTTTCGCCTTCTCACGCAATTCTTGTATCTTCTGATCCATAGAATCAAAGAAATCAGGGTCGCTCAAGAGCTTCTGCACCGAACTGGCGACGTCCATCATAAGGTTTTCGAATTCCGGATCTGTCTGGGAGTGTTCCATGACTTTGTTTACCTTCTGCTCGAGTAGGTTCCATTGCTCTTTGTCCCCAAAGGAGCTCGCTAGCGACCAGGCGTTTTTGACGGCTCTGTCGAGCTCAGGATTGGTATTCACATCTTCTTGTGCGGTGCTAATGGTCTGATCTACCGCCCTTGAGTACGCCAAAGCATATCTTTTGATCAATAAGCCCAGTGTTGAAACCGAGTCCGAGTAGTCGTTCCGCTTTCGCAGCTTGAGGACAGCCTCTTTCAAACGATACAGTAAAGTCTCTTTTTGATCCCCCGACACGTTCTCTTGCAAGCTTGAGAACGCCTCTTTCCCAGTCTTGACCAAGCCATTCCCCACGACTTTAGACACATCTGCAGCCCCGTTGCTCAAATCACCCACTGTAGGTGGAGGTCCTTGCTCAGATCCAGGCTCAACTATGGTTTTGCTTTCCTGTTCGGAGGGCTCTAGCTTCTTTCCAGCTTCTTCAGCAACATTGGAGAGCGAAAAGGCGGTATCTGCGAACACTTGACGGCCAATTGTACCCATGTCGCCAAGAAATATACGGAAGTCAGAATTTGTGAGGAGCAGGCTGCCAACTGTACGTAGGCTTTCGTAGGCTAGACGCTGTTCAGCAATTGACATCTCCGTTCAGGTATTGAGTGACGTACCAGCGGTTGCATCTGCCTTTGCCTTGACGCTCTTGGCTGATTTAGTGAGATCCTCAGTATCCAGCGAGATTCTCGATTTCGAGAGGAACCATATGAAATCCTGGATTTGGTCATCGTCGTTCTTGTGACGCAAAGCTTCAATGAACTGCGACAGCCATTGCTTGGAGAACTTCAACAAAAGTCGACCCGAGTCACTGAGGTCCGGATTGTCCGGATTCAAAACGTCTGAAGCAAGGAGTGTACGGAGATTGATGATGAGCTGTTCTGTAGATGGCATGAAACCTGCAGATAAGGCCCGTATCATCTGATAGCTGTGCATCTTCTGATGCAAAGACCTTTGCAAACTGGTTTCGTCTGCATATTGTGGAAGCAATGCCTCTGTATCCTCACCCTTGGACTTGCGGAAACCCAGACAAGAAGACATATTGAAAAGGCGTTTGGGAGCTTGTCAAGAGAGTGCAAGTAAGGCGTGAACGGAAACAAGATCACGGCAGAGTGAGCTGGTCTATGTATTGTGAAAGAGGTACCAGTGACGCAGGCAAAGAAAAGAGGTGATGTAACGAAGGATTCGTCGTTGCGGAGATATCTGGAGCCTGGCGCGCTGGGAGCCCTCAAAGTTGGTAATTGGGTAGAGACCTTCTCTACGTCAGAACTCTCTAGCCCTAAGCGTCGTTAGCTGCCGCTGCACTAGCCGTCGATCTATTTGCTTTTTCTCGTGGCGTGTGCGTGGGTCGTGTGCTCGAGTCCCAAACTTTGTACGCGGCTCGGCCCCTTTCCAGAAATTGTGGATATCCTTCCGCTGATTAGTTAGTGTTTGCTTTTTGCTCATTTGCCTGCACACAAAATCTACCAATTGGCCCTGAGCCATCACTCGGTGGAGGCTTTAGGGCAAAGCCAGCCGCATGCAGGTTGCGGTGACCGGATTGTCGGTGCCTTTACCCAGTAAGATAGTGGATCTTACTAGATACGGTACTAGAGGGTTTGTGAGACCCTTGTCTAAAGGTCAAAGCAGTAGTACTAATACATCCGTTCCCCTCAAAGCTCTGATCAATGCAAAGACTCGGATATTGCGGGCTCCGTCTCTCAAGCATCTCACGATCATTGAAGGATAGGATTCCGTTTCCTATCTACACTGTATCTCTGCATAGACTCGTCCATACCACCAGTATCATGTCAGCTGCTCATCCTCCACCAGCGACGGGTGATTACGATACATCACACTCGGATGCTGTTCGCAGATACAATCACACATACGGCCTTGTCCCACCCGCGGTCGAATCTCTCGATACCCAAGCCTCGAGATGTCTCAAGCAACTGCAAAGAAAAGAAAAGAGCATCGACAAATACCTTTACCTTAGCGGATTACGGAATTCAAACGTGCACCTCTTTTATCGTTTGGCAACCCAGCATCTCAAAGACATTGCCCCTCTTATCTACACCCCAACCGTTGGGGAAGCATGCATCGAGTGGTCACATAATTATGTGCAACCAGAAGGATTATACCTCTCATATGCAGATCGTGGACAAATTGCATCTGTCTTGCAAAACTGGCCTCAGCCGTACGTCGAGATTACCGTTGTGACAGACGGAAGTCGAATTCTGGGACTGGGAGACCTTGGAATCAATGGTATGGGAATACCTGTGGGCAAGTTGGCTCTTTATACAGCCTGCGCAGGCATACGACCCGAAGCTACGCTGCCTCTAATGCTTGACTTGGGCACAGGGAACAAGTCTTTGAGGGAAGATCCATTGTACATGGGGAGCAGAAGGGAAAAAGTCTCCGCAGCAGAAGAGCTGGAGTTCATGGATGAATTGATGGTGGCACTGACGGAGAAGTGGCCAGGAATCGTGATCCAATTCGAGGACTTTAAAAATCCTTTCCCAGCTCTGGAGAAGTACGGAGGTAAATATACCTGCTTCAATGATGACATCCAAGGGACTGGTGCTGTGGTTTTGGGAGGTATCGTTAGCGCGGTGAAGCAATCCGGCACTCCTGTGAAAGACCAGAGAGCGGTGTTCCTCGGAGCTGGAAGTGCAGGTGTGGGCGTGGCGAAGCAGATTGTTGCATACTTCATGCGCGAAGGACTTACCGAGAATGAAGCGCGCAGGTGCTTCTGGCTTGTCGATACCAAAGGACTCGTCACCAACGACCGAGGGGACAAGTTGGCTGATCATAAAGTATACTTCTCACGTGATGACAATGATGGGAGGCAATACAAAAGTCTTGAAGAGGTCGTGGATCATGTCAAGCCAACGATACTAATGGGCTTAAGTACCATCGGCAGCGCCTTCACGCCAGAGATGTTGAAAAAGATGGGTCAATGGCACGACCGGCCAATCATTTTTCCCCTCTCGAATCCTTCGGCAAATTCGGAGTGCACCTTTGAAGATGCTCTGAATTACACTAATGGGAAATGCCTGTTTGCTAGTGGAAGCCCATTTCCATCGATCGAGTATGATGGGAAGCTTCAGACTCCGGGGCAGGGTGCGTGGCTTTTCGTTTTTCGATTCCATTGAGGAAACCTATTGACCAGTTATAGGCAACAACATGTACGTCTTCCCTGGCATTGGCCTCGGCGCCATTCTCTCCAAAGCAACCACAGTCACGCAGTCAATGATTTACGCATCCGCAACATCACTTAGCACTTCTTTACACCCTTCGGAGGTAGAACAAGGCTGGCTGTACCCAGAAATTGCTCGCATTCGTGATGTGAGTGTCGTTGTTGCCATGGGAGTCATTAGAGAAGCGCAGAGAGCGGGCGTGGATCGCGAGCAAAGCATCAAGGATATGGGAGACGAAGATTTGGAGAAGTGGGTGCGATCAAAGATGTATGATCCTCTCATCGAAACCGAACGGATTGAGCATGAAGTCCAAAGTCTGGTGGACTCATCAAACAAGGGAGCAAACCGGGGATCTCATTTGTGAGCGGACCTTAAGTATACATATCATTCTCTTCGTGCTTAGCGCTTTAGCGTCTGTGCTCATTCATACTACAGTACTAGACTGTACCAATTGCTTAGTAGCTACATAGATAAGTAAAGGTGTCATCACCACTGACCTGATATGATCGTTCTGCAACGCCAGCGAAGTGGATCCAGCCGTTGAAGAAAGGCATTACCAATGCTAAGTCCTATCATGATGGACGGGACTCACATAGTTGACATTGGAAAAGACAAAGATTTTGCCTTCGAGGAGAGGATGATATCGATTCCCGAGATAACCTTGGATTGATGAATTCATGATCACCCCAGACCTGGGAATGGAAGATAGACAAAGACCTTCAGCGGACTGGCTGGTTGGTCCACATATCCAGAGTCTGGTGCTGTTCGTAAGGACGACATGGCATGACTATTCCTTATTGAAAATGCTATGACATCTTTACAAACGCAGATCCCACAACGAATACCTATGTGTCTGATGGAGAGGCTTGATTGTATAATTAAGCCAATAATGTAATCTGGTGGGCTTGCATACGTACGGGACCTCAATAACATGGTCACCCGCCGGGCTGAAGAGCTAGATCTTAGTGACAGGAAGAAGCAGATCATGATGCGAAACTAGGATAGCTATATAGACTGATGCTACGTGCCAAAGCACGTCTGCCTCGACAAGACACGAACAACAGATCCAATCAGAAAATCTCAAATTGTCCCTCTAAAGGTGGTGGGTGGACCCAGGACATGTCAGCATAGCCCACATTCGATAGCTTTCGCCGTCGAAGTGAGTGCTGCAGCTGCCGAAGAGGTCATCTCCATCATCTTGGATTGTAGTTGTTGAAGAGAGAAGGCAGTCGCAACGGTGTTTGTGATTTTATATCGAACGATCGACGTCTAGCGTTCCCGAATTGCACCGCATTTGCAAAGCAGCTCCGTGATCACAATGTCGATATCTCGTGGCGGTTCTTCTCTTCAGAGGCTTTGAGTATGGCTGCACCTCTGTGTACCAAGTGCTGGTACCGTGCCTTACGCACCGGTGGTACCCAGAGGCTTTCTATTGCCCGAGAGCGGACAGCCCGTCCACAGTGGCAATGGCCGTCTAGGCGGGCCATGGCCTCAATGAGCCCGGAAAGCCAGCATAAGGTGCGTTTCAGTGCATCTACGACCATGTGAATGCTGGCTAATAGACTCAAAGCTACTAGCTGCAAATTTGGAGGAAGCAGACCCTGCCGTTTACGATATTCTACAGAAAGTACGCCAAACTGTCTAACTGACAAAGGGGCCGAGATGAGGTTCGCTCATGCAT
>JAABUL010004895.1_pt1 | contig 17335 bp, 26 predicted proteins | sample 5559151 | NCBI WGS metagenome assembly JAABUL01 (sample SAMN10711876, study PRJNA513368) | rock metagenome | isolation source: Antarctica rocks | place: Antarctica: Victoria Land, Pudding Butte sud | reverse complement strand
GCCAGGCTGACAAGCCCGCAGCGCGCAGACCGGCATGTGATAGCATGGGTGTCTTGCATGGGATCATTGGCTGCATGGTGCTTGGCGCCGGCGTTCCCCCACCTGACACGAGCAGGCAGTCGGGCAGGGCGCCATCAGGCGTCCGCAGCGTGCCGATCAGTGCTGCCGCGAGGCCGCTGTCCACGATGAGGCACTTGTTGTCCTCGTGGCCGCGCGCGGCGTTGGCGGCCGCCGATGCAACCTGCGCCTCAAGCGCCGCCGTACCTGCAGAGAGGCGTTAGAAATCAGAGAGAGGTCGCATATCAACACGGAGCTTGAGAAATGGCCAGGTGTTGCCGCGGCACTTGCTGTCCTCGTGGCCGCGCGCGGCATTGGCAGTCGCCGCCGCGACCTGCGCCTCCAGCGCTTCCGTACCTGCGGACAGATGTCGCGAATCCGAATGACATCGCGAAGCAAAGTGAGATGGCGGTGGTGATGCTGAGGCACTTGTGGTTCTCGTGGCCTTTGCGGCGGCCGCAGCGGCCGCAGCGGTTTGTGCTTCCTGCGCCTGCAGGAGGTGCATGCCACGTTCTGACACAATTGTATCATGGTGAGGCTTGTCTCGAACTGTGTGGACAAGCCACAGCGCCAGTGACGGAGCCAGGACTGTGTTGAGGGCTGAGCTCGAGGTATGATGCACTATTGTCGGACATCAGCTTCTGCGGCGGCCCCGAATTCGCCTGAACCCGGTTCCTGCACCAAGGGACGTGCACATACAACAGCAGCAGTAGGCTGGCCTACCTGCGCTGCGGGCCCGAGCTGCATCCAGCAGCAGCAGCAGCAGCAGCAGCAGCAGCAGGAGGGGCCCGTGCAACTGCAGGATTTGTAACAGTTCAAGCTGACTGAACTGCTTACCTGCGCTGCGGCTCTGGGCTGCGTCTAGGAGCAGCAGCAGCAGGCGCGGCCCGTCGCCAGCCTCAAAGGCGTCGCGGTTGCCGTCGTCCTGCAGCACCGCCGCCAGCGCCTGCGAGCGTTGGAAGGCACCTGAGCTGCCAGCACCATTCGAAGAAATACCACTCGATGTGACGCCGGCCTCAAAGGCGTCGCGATTGCCGCCGTCTTGCTGCACCGCCGCCAGCGCCAGCAGGTGGAGACAGTGGGTTCCATTTTAAAAAAAGTGCCTTGTTTTCCCTGGATTTCACCTCAACTTCAAGGACGCCAGCCAACTTCCCATTCGAACGCCGGAATCAGCAGAATGGGTCTCTGTGGATATGCTGAGACACCTGCGTGACAGTGCAGCTGGCATCTCACTGGGGACATGTGCCTAGAGCAGCTTCGAAGAGCCTACAGCAGCTGCCCACCTCGCAGGTGCGGGCAGCGGCGGCAAAGACGCCTGTAGACACGGAGCCCGCAGCGCCGCCTGGAGGGTTGCGAGCCAGCTGCTGTGCTGCCGCCAGCAGTGCTGCCACTGCGCCGGCATGCGCCGCCACTGCAGCAGGTCGCAAGAGGCGGCCTTCAGGAAATCTGAACTGCGAACAGGTGATACGCCGGCTGCTGCGTCGCCGCCAGCAGCTCCGCGATCGTGTCGGCGCGTGCCGCCACTGCAGCAGGTTGCAGCAGACAAATTTCAGGGTTGTCTCAGAAAGGTGGGCCTATCAGCTGCTGCACAGCCGCCAGCGGCGGCGCAACTGCGCCGGCACGCGCCGCCACTGCGCAGCGCAACACAAGCCGTGATGGACACATCATTTCCCTGCGACAAGCATGTCTGGCGGCACATGCCAGCTGCTGCGCCGCCGCCAGCAGCGCCGCGACTGCGCCGGCGCGTAATGTCACTGTGGCGGACCAGGAGTATCGCCTGAGGAACTTGTCAACATTCCCAATCAAAGTCTGGCCCCTGGACTGCATCGCGGCTAGCAGAGCCGCGCCTGTGCGAGCACGGGCCGCCGCTGCAGCACATCGAGACCGAGAGCAACATACTGATGCCTGGCGAATGAGCATGAGCGGTGTGATGTGGATAAAAGCCTGAAAGAATACATGACATGAAAGCCCGCCATTAACGAGGGCCTGCGACAGCGCCCTGAACTTGCTGACGTCGGATCAGCAGGCATGAGTGAAGATGTAACCTTGAAAGATTAAAGACAACGCACCTGCGAAGGCCTGCGACAGCGCCTCGGCGGTTAAGGGATGAAGGGTTCAGGCACGGGTGAATGAGCAAACGTCAAAGCTACGAGGCAGTGACCTGCAAGTGCCTGCGACAGCGCCTCGAACTTGCTGTCGTTCCTTTAGTATAGGCATGGTTGAATGGATAAGGTTGAAGGACGGCCATGAGTTGAGAGCAGCGCACCTGCGAGGGCCAGCGACAGCGCCTCGGCGTCTCCGGCGGGCAGCGCCGCCAGCAGGACGTCCAGAGCCGCGACCAGCGCCCCGTCTCCCGCACCTGAAGACGGCAGCGCCTCGGCAGCGGCCTCGACGTCCCTCACCGCCACCGCCACTGGGTGTCTGCACGCCAGGTAGCGACCATCTGGTCAGGGATGGTGACTTTGGCGTGCAGCTGGCCTGCCGGCTGTCCGCCCAGGGCCGGCGGCGCAGGCGTCGCTGCGGGTTTAGGGTTTAGGGAACCCTAAACCCTAAAACCGCAGCGAGCAGCCAGGCGCAGCATGGCACACTGGCGCAGCCGGCGAGCGCATCAGCGATGGCTACTGGTGCAAGCTTGGGAATGAAATGCGGCAATGCAGCCGACGAGCAAGGCAGGTTTTTTGGGATGCAATGCATTTACACACGGGAGGACAGCAGCGCACGTGTCGGTGTCGGCACCGCCGGCCACCTTGATGATGCCCGCGAGATCCACGCCCTGCAGTGAGGCTTTTCAGGTTGAAAGGGGCACTTTCTGCGAACTGTAGTTGCTGCCAGGATGCACAAATCTGCAGCAGCAGCACAGCATGCCAAGCCCAGGCAGCGCATGCAGCAGCCACGATTCGCCGCCACAGACGCGCCTGCATCTCAAACTCCTGAATGGCGCTGGTCACCGCCTCCTCCGGCTGCGTGTTCCATCGGGGGAAGCCTGTCAGATTTCGCATCGGATCAAGCCGTCACCTGGCCGCACACAGTCTACCGCATGTGACAAGCGCAGGACGGCATCATGCCGATCGACATGCTGTAGATGTGAGCTCACCTCCATCTCGAATTCTTCAATGTTCTCTTGAACAGCAGCATCGAAAGTTTCCTGCGACCACGGCATGTAATCTTTGGTGCCGCTCCGCAGTCTGGCAACGTGCACCTGAGGAATTGAGCACAGCCAGATGGCCAACAGCACTGTACCTGCGAGATCTTGGACTTCGGCGGAGCCATTCTGGTGGTTGAGGTTGTCTATATACCCTTGCTCGACGGTTCTAGCCACCACTTCGCCGAATCAATGGCGTCAATCACTTCCAAAATCAGGCGCGCACTCCAAGGTGGCTGTCGCGACCCAACCTGGCGAAGGTCAGGAGTATCTTTGTTCGAACAGCAGAATGTAAACCGCACATCGAATGCGCAAACTGTGTTCAGATTTGGCGGGAAACGATGCGAGTCCAGAAAGGCCGACAGCAGATGGGTGTGGAGCAGCTCCCGGCCCTCCTCACAATCGAGCTAGCAGATCAGTCCATGTTGCAGCACTTCGGGCTGTGGGCTGACAACACTTGCTGCCCTTACCGGGCTTGTTGTCCTACCTGGGCTGCAATCGTCTTGGTTTGCATTAAACTGCTGTACTTCCAGCGAGTGCCACAGTGTCGCTTTAAACGTCGAACAGGATCTGCCTGTAGCACAGCAGGTAACAAAGCACGGCTGCTGAAACATAACGTCTCCATGAACAACGTGTTCCAAAACAGCCTGACGCAGCATAGCATGACGGCGCGCACGCATGCTATCAAAATTGAAAATGCATCTGCAAGGCCGCCACGCCCTTTGCCGGCTGGAACAAACAGAACCAGCATGAATTACGTATGCAGTCCACTCTGCGTCTTTGATTTGGCACTGCGAACGGCAATTTGACCAGTCGTCTTGACCGTTGTGGTCGGTGGCGGCACTGGAGGATGTGTTTACATGGAGCACTGAGCATAGCACAGTTCTACATACGAGGCGCATGACGAGCCGGTCGGACCCAACGGTTTGCGGATTCCAAAAGACCATGTGAGGGTCAGCGCAGCTAGGCTCAACGTCTGTGACAGAAGCTGCGTGGCTACGACGCATGGGTGCGGCATTGCAAACATTGCGAATCTTGTGGCGGGTGATCCGACGTGGCCCTTTCAAAGTGCCTTTCGAACCCTCTAGAGCTCACTGTCCGCTGCGGCGGTGGCCGGCGGGCTATGCCGGGGGCAGGGTTTAACCCTGTCCGACACGCCACTCTGGGCGTTCCCTTCTTCTTCTTCTCTTCTCGTTGTTAGGGCAATGCAGCACATGTTGCTGGGGAATCTGATGCAACATCCGCGCGCTGCTGCCAAGTTTCTTCCTGGACGCGGCATGTCTGTGGCCAATGTAGACTTTTAAACGAGCAGCGACGTCGACCTTAACCCTTTTGTGTTGTCGCTGAAGATTGTGTTGTTGCTGAAGAGCAAAGTACTCATGGTGGGCGATAGGCGCAACGAAGCCTCATTCACTGGTATCATCCAAGCGAATATGACACAGATAGCAGACTGTCTCTCAAGTGTTATTTGCGTTGGCCACCATGACATGGGGGTAGGGGGTCAGTTGGGTGGGGAGGTTTGTGACGTACAATGGATGAGTTCCAAGCATGTAACGGCACAATGCCATACAACAGATTCTCAACGGCTGAAAAGGTTCAAAAGCAAAACGCTGTCCTACCCATGCACGATGCCAACACATGATGGCTCTGGGAATTTCAAAGCTGAAAAGGTCCGAGTGAGGCGCTGCCTTGAACTGTGCACAATGCAAAAGCCTGCTGCCTAGCAACTCCATCGAACCCCGTGAAACCCTAAATGCAGGGCGAAACACGCCTATGTTGGCTTTTGCTGCCGCAGATTATGATCCATGCGAGATATCTAATGAGCGGACACTGTCGGACATCCTGTCTGCTTAGCCAAATGTCACCCTACTTGCGCAGGGTCGTTACCATCTTCAGCACCGCAAATGTCACGAGCTGGATGGCGATTGCGCCGTGATTAGAGGCGCCAAATCCCAGGCCCCACCGGGCCCGGCCGGCGCCCCACGTCACCCACGTGAGCGCACACATCAGCATGCGACCACGAGCTGCCGAAATGACCGAACCTCCTCCTGCAACCTGCAAAGCCGCACGGAAGGGCGTTTGTTCCAGCACTATGTGCATGTACATGTAGAGAAGGGTTGTTGTGCGTGTGCAGATACAGAGGAATTGTTGACAAGGACAAATCTCATTTCAGCAAAGAGAAAGATGGAAGACTTGGTATACAAGCCTGGATGTGTAAGGATACAGTATTGGAGATGCTGGGCAAGGCAGTCGAAAAAACAGCACACTCACCCCAAAATCGACAGCGTTTAGTTCACGCGCCAGTGAAGAAAAGGCGCAGGATGACGAAGGCAAAGATGGGGATGATGCCAGTGAAGAAGCCGCGCCACGACTCAAAGCTCACCTGCGTGTCCGAGTCACATCCTTATTATGCAATGCGCAAGTGAAAATTGTATCAGCGTCCGCCACGGAGGCTGATTGCGTCATTTGCCTTATGACATTGGCGGCGCTTGCTATCTAGCTTGGCGCGCAACGCTGCTCTTCGGCCAAAATACCCTCGTTCTAGCCAGTGCACACACACAGCGGTGTGCACAACGATCCAGCTTGGCCCATAGCCTCTCGAAGGGGTCTTGCCGCACGTCTTGCCGCTTACGGCCTCCCTCGCCGTTCAGCATTTTTGCGACCCCCAATTGTGTTCGTGCTCACCAAGCTTGAATGCGTGCGACGTTCGTCATGGAAAATGACACGGAGCACAAGTCCCTGATGATCTGCCGGGGCACTACGACGGTGGACGAGGCGTGGGTTGACGGTCGCATCGCCACGGCGGTCGCCGACATGGAGAAACGTGTTGTCGGCCACCTCGAGGCGTCGGAGGAGCGCCAGGCCAAGGCGGCGCGAAAAGAAGGCAGGCTGAAGAGTTTTGCGGATGATGGCATTTTCCTTGACGAACGTCGCATGCATTCAGGCTTGGTGAGCACGAACACAATTGGGGGTCGCAAAAATGCTGAGCGGCAAGGGAGGCCGCAAGCGGCAAAACGTGCGGCAAGACCCCTTCGAGAGGCTATGGGCCAAGCTGGATCGTTGTGCACACCGCTGTCTGTGTGCACTTGCGGCCTCCCTTGCCGCTCAGCATTTTTGCGACCCCCAATTGTGTTCGTGCTCACCAGGCCTGAATGCATGCGACGTTCGTCAAGGAAAAAGCCGCGGGGCACAAATCATCATCTGCAAAACTCTTCAGCTTGCCTTCTTTTCGCGCTCCTCCGCCGCCTTGGCCTGGCGCTCCTCCGACGCCTCGAGGTGGCCGACAACACGTTTCTCCATGTCGGAGACCGCCGTGGCGATGCGACCGTCAACCCACGCCTCGTCCACCGTCGTAGTGCCCCGGCAGATCATCAGGGACCGGCGGCCCTGGCCCCGCGACACGCCCCGCATGCCGCCTGCAGATCAACACAAACAGAAGTGGTTTAGCCATTATACGAATTGCAATCTAACAATGCTGGCTCACGCACACTTCTGGACCTGCAAGTGCAATCCAATGGCTGAAGGCAGTGGTTGAAGACACTGCTGCACGTGTGTCATCTGATGCAAAGCAATACAGAAACGCCTGTCATGTTTCGTGTGGAGTGCCGTGTTAGCACACATAGCACCATCAGGACTGAGCAAGCTGTCTGGCCGCAGAGATAAAACTGTAGGCCCCAGCGCCCAGTGTGCACCTTCAGAAGGGCAGGACAGACTGCAGGACGGATCGTCCTTTCGCGACTGCATACGTCTGTGCGAAGAGCTCTGTCTGGTAATGCAACGCATTGAGCGAGAGGAGAAGCCTGCGGGAGAAGCAAGCTTCTGCCTAGCAATTCAGATCTGGTCTGCGAGGTGTCCCGAACATATCGTCCCTGTTCACAGACAAACCTGTCAATTGCAGGAGTCCGCACCTCCGCTGGTGAGGCAGCTCACGCGCGGCGCGGCACGCATGGTGGCCGGCTGCCTGCACACCAGCGAAGGGCGCTGCAGAAGTGCCCCGAGGCCGAGGGCAGGCGCCATGCTGACGGCGGACCAAGATGCTGGCTGAGTGAACAGTTGGCACGTCGTGGCGGACCAGGCAAAGCTGAGGTTGAGCAGTTTTGTCGATGGTGGGGCGTTCGCCCGGGCTCGGGGGTTTCTATCAGGGTTCGTGCTTTAACCTCCCCGCTGGAAATCATTCCAGAACGTCCTTTCAAAATTTGAGGCGCGATGTGCCAGGACGGAGCGGAACAGTACCGGTGAAGAAGGTTCGGAGTGCGATCAACAAAGTGTGAATTGTGGAAGAGCAGGTCATAACGGAATGTATGCGCTTCAGCATTGACGGGAAACATCTGGGAAGCAGCAACTTCCAGAGGGGCGCAACACGGACTTCAAACATCAATAGCACTGCCTCGATGTTAAACACTTGCCCTAAGCCCTAAACAAACCTATGAACATTTCACAGACCGACACACAATCGACTGTCCTAACCCTGGCTTGATCAAAGTCGTGAGTAGCCAAGCATGACAGGCACGCTTCCGTGCTACCACACCGCCTTCTGTAAACTATGACCGGGTGTGAGACGACCGGTGAGACGACGGCGGCACAGTCTTTCCAAAAGAGTTTTGCGGTACAATTAGTTGTCAGATCCTTGCAGCCGGAGCAAAGCCTGCTGCCTGTGTTGCACGAGATACAGCAGCAGCCAAAACATATCTCACGGATCGAATGTGCGGCGTCTCCTGGAGACGCTCCTACACAACGAACCAGATGATGATGGCCACCAGTGCGAAGGATACCAGCCCCAGGTCCCAGCTGCGCCCGCCGCCGCTGAAGCCGCCGCCGCCGCCGCCGCCCTGCTGCGATTTCGCCAGCGCCTCCTGCGCCGCGCCGACGGCTGTCTTGACTGCTCCGACGACAGCGAAGCCACCCGTTGTGGCATACTCCTTCGCGACGGAGCCGCCGGCCGCCGCATAGTCGGCCGCTGCGGAGCCGCCGGCTGCGATGTACTCCTTGGCGGCCGATCCGCCCGCGGCAGCACGCTCCGCCGCGGTGGACCCGGCCGCCGCCACATAGCTGGCTGCAGCAGAGGTGCTGCCAACGACGTACTCCTTGGCCGCAGAGCCACCCGCGGCAACGCGCTGCGCCGCGGCAGAGGTGCCGCCGACGACGTACTCCTTGGCCGCAGAGCCACCCGCGGCAGTGCGCTCCGCCACAGCAGACAGGCCGGCCGCTCCCGACTGCAGCACGCCGCCAGCTGCGGCAGCGGGCTCAGGCGGCGTCTCCTCTGCTGCGGTCTCGTCCGGCTCATCCGCTGCAGTCTCGTGGACCTGTGCCGGCACCGGCAGCAGCGGCGGCGGCGTTGGCGCCGGCGCCGAGGTGTCGACCGGGAGTGGCGGCGGCAGCGACTTTGCAGTGGCAGTGACGCTGTCGATCAGGGACGACGGCGGCGCCGCCGCCACCGCCGGCTCTGCCGCCGGCACAGGCATCGGCCCGGACGCCGGCGCCAAGCCGGCCGCCGCCACCAGGGGGTCTGCAGCGGCGGCGACAGCCGAGCCGTCGCTGCTGGAGCTGGCCAGGCGGGACTCGTCGATGCCGAAGGACTGGTATTCCGCTGACGGCGCCGGCTGGAAGCTGCCAGCGCGATTCGCACGGCCGCGCTGCACCGGCGCAGCGCTGGGCACCTACCGCACAGCAGTTGTACAGCTGTGAACATGAAAGCGCATATCTGGAGGGCAGTTACTCGTCACCAGTGCGGCTGCGCAGTCGGCACTCGGGCGTTCTGTTGGAGCTCACTTAGCAGCCGAATGAGATGATGCCAGGCTCGTGTTTAGCATCTGACAAGCGTGTGATGCGCGTGTGCCTTCACCTTTTCAGTGGCTGCATGTGACGACAGAGCATCAGCCGGCAGCAACTGCTCCAATTCCACAGGCTGCACAGCAACCGGAACACGTCAGTACTGTAGCAGCACCCGCATATATATTTCATGGTGTGCACAAGGCGCCTTAGGTCGCATGGAGGCATGGAGACTCGGGGCCTCATCTGCGACGAACCAGCAAGGGTAGCAGGGTGGTTTGCAATCAAGATGTCCCATGCGGTGCAGCAGCCAGCAGCAAGTCAGGAGCAAGTGCTGTCAGGCATCGCAAGATGCTAGAACAGCATGGCAGCCTTCGTTGACAGCGCTTCCACTACCATGTTGATAACGGCTGCCCTGCTGCCTGCAAGTTTCGACAGAATTCACGCACCTGGGGCTCGCCAGGCTGCTGCACGCCAGTTGCGCCATTCGGTCCGCTGCTCTGAGGCGTCACCGCTGCGAGCGGCGGCGGCGGCGGCACGCTCGTCAGGGGCCGTGGCAAGGTCTTCTGCATGCCCTGAGCAGGTGCAGGCGCGGCCGCAGGGGCCGCCGGCCCAGCTGATGAGCGGGGCACCTCCGGCGGCAGCATGTGCAGCGCCGCCGTCTTGCCAGAGCCAAAGCCAGAGCCTGGGCCTGTGCCCGAAGCCATGGTTGCGCCAGAGAATGCGGGCGGTTGCTGCCGCAGGAACGTCGGTGCGGCTCCGGCGTCGTCTTCAGGGTTTTGCTGCAGCCAGGCGGCGGCGTCAGCGAGGGTTTTCTGCATTGCACACACGCGCTTGTCAGACTCGTCTGGGACTGCAGTCAGCCTAAAATCGCAGCCACCTATATTGCATCAGCAACGGATCATCAAATGGTGTTTTGCTCGCGGCCCTGCTGCTGACAATTGTGCACACTGAAATGATGTTTGGTCCTTCCCAGGAAGCTCAGAATGCGGAGTTTTCCGGTGCATACGCAGCTGCTGCGAATCGTTCGGTCTGCAAAGCGCAGCAATGCAGATGCAAGGCCGTGCGGGATCAAGCCTTGGTACTGCAAGGAAGAAGCTGCCTTCAAGCACCTCGATGTCCGTGGGTGCCGTGTCCGGTGCGTTGCCTGCTGCAATTTGCGTCGACATGCTGGCCGTTTAGCGGAATAGCCGATGTCGTCGAATTCCACTATCAGCATGAACTGCAGAACAATGGTGCGAAGTGTGAAAGCGATCCCATTAAGCAGCTTCCGACATGAGATACGAGATTCGCAGCTGCAAAGAAGCTGCCTGCGGCATGACTTGACCGCGATATTTCAATGCGGCGGAACCGGGCTTACAGCAGCCAAATCATGCAAGTTATGGTATGACACAGCACGCGAGTCCAGGAGGGGCCTAGCGTGAAGGAACACAACTCCTTTGAGATGGGTTCGACGGTGAGGCAGAGGTGCACCCTTGTTGAACACAGTTCCAAAGCCCCTTGCCTCGAGCCATGCACCTCCATAATGCGTTCGCAAGACTCCAACTTGTCAGCAGCCGCGGTGCCAGAAGGCAAGTTTCGGCTTTCACCAAATATAGGTGACGCTGCTGGGCCACAACTGGCACTTGCTCTTCAGCAGCTTCCTTGCGGTCTTCGCCGGCTGCTTCTGGCTCAGCTGAAGGCTTCTGGTCCCTCGTTCTCAGGACGAGGTGATCCCACAGCTGCATGACATACCTGCACGGCCTCGATATCCCCCCACTCATTGGCGCAAGCAGTGGCACTAACAATTGTTAGTGCCACGGGCTGCCCACCCTGGCCACTTGCAGTGGGCAGCCATGCACCACAGGGTGGGCAGCCATGCACCAAGGCTTGCCGCCACCACCTTCCGAAGTTACCCAAGTGCGCCCATGCTCGACGCAGACTGAACCACGCACGCCCCTGCTGCGCCATGGCAGAGCCTGCTGATGCCGCCGCCGAGGCCGCCATAGCCACGCTGGCACGCCGCCTCAAGACCGCCGCCCTGGTCGCAGCGGCGCTGCTGGCCGTGTCCTGCCTGCCGCGGCTGCTGGACCTGCGCTGCGGCGACGTCCGCTGGACGCTTCGCGACGAGCCGGTAAGAGGAAGACGCTGCGGGAGACGTCCTGGTGCAGGATGGTGATGCTGCAGGATCAGGGCAACTGTCACACCACCACAGGGCTGATGCCGCTGCAACGACACATGTGAACAATGCTGCGGGACGTTCCTCAATTCCTGACATTGGTGCGCCTGGTGGCAGCAGCACACCAAATTGCACAAAATGCACTGTGCATGCTTGCTGCTGATCCGTTCATGATCCTTTGGGTCGCAGGTGTTCAGCCCGACCGCCCTGGAGCGTGCCGAGTTTGCCGCCGCCGCGCTGGTGTGGCTGCTCACGGTGCGCGCCCTGGTGGGTCTCCAGGTGCTGGAGACGCGCCATTCCGCAGCTTGGCACCGGCAGCTGTCCCGCCCAGCCGTCGCCAGCCGCTTTCGCACCTTCCTGCTTCCGCCCGCCACGCCGCTGCGCCTGAGCGCAGCGCTGAAGCTGCTGCTGTGCGCCTGCGCCGGCACCGCAACCTACGCAGCGTTTCTTCGTGCGGCTGTGGCGGGCGGCTGGCTGATGATGGTGCGCCAGACGGCTGCATCTGGCAAGGCCTGGCCGTCATGCCTGGCCCGCAATCAGCGGTAAACGCGGACTCAAGGTCGCATGGACAACTCCAGCATCTGGTGTATGTGTCTCAGCAGAGGAGCAGTGTGCAAAGATGGTGATCACTAATCTGACTTTCCAAGGTTCGGTTGATTGACATTGTTGGTTGAGATTACGAACGAGCAAAGCGTTGGCTGCTCAGCCCAGTGCAGGTGTACGTGTTGTGTCCGAGAATTTTTGTGTCATCATGATGGGAAGATAGCTTACATAACATCGTGTCCTGAGCAAGAATAGCAAGAATAGAGCGCCGAATTTCTCAGTTGATAAAAAAAAACAGTTGAAATGCGAGGGACAGCCTACTCGTAGCGCTATACACGTATCAACAGGATAACAGACGGCAGCGCACGGGTCTGCAGCCTCTATTTGGATACCCCCCTCGATTGCCTGCTGCACAGTCGCGAGGAGCTGCCAGCATGCACGTCACAGCTGAACCGAGTATGGAGACGTCCCCATGGAGACGTCCCCATGCCCCGCAACACAAGGTTACGCATGTCCGCAGGAGTGTGCGCACGCACGATTGGGCAGGATTGGGCAGCTGTGTAGTGTAAGAACGGGCGGGTGTAAGAATCGCTTAAAGAATTCGGCCATAAGCGACCGAGGGACAAAACCTTTGAATTTGCGCACTAAGTCTGGCGCGCCCTGTCAAACACTGGTCCCACCGGATGCAGCCGCAGCCGCTGCCCGCTGAGCCTGCGCCGTCGCGGCAGCCGCCGCGGCCGCGGCCGGCCCGCTGCCCTGCTGCAAAACATCAAGGCGTACGCGCCATCACCAAAATGGCCCCGCTCATACAACCAGGCGCAAAGAAAGACAGCAAAGAAAGACAGCCGACAGCAGCTCGGCCTCGTGTGAGAACGAGGCACAAAGCTAAAATTCGACGAGATGGGATGCACGCGGCACAGCCGGGACCCGGCAGCGCACCTGGCGAACGCTGCTGCCGCCGGCGCCGCCAGCGCTGCCGCCGCCAACGCTGCCGCGGACGCTGCTGCTGCTGCCGACGCTGCTGCCGACGCCAATGCTGCTGCCGCCGGCGCTGCTGCTGGCCTCGCGTAGCCGCCAGGAGCGGGTGGAGGCGAAGGGGCTAGCGACGCCGGCCGCCCCCGTCGAATGCGACGCCGGCGGCGCCCCTGCAGGCAGCGAGAACATTGTGGAACATGTGGGTGTTGTGGGGATCTTGGACACTGTGATGCATATGGAGAGTCAAAGCAACTCGCCATGCCTGCCGCCCCCTCTGCACATGACGCCGGCGCCGCCCGCTGCAACAAACCGCAAGGAAATGTGATGGGCATATCACGGTTTGCCCATACATGTTCGACCATCGATGAGCAGATCCACTTTCTTGGACAGCCAGCAGGCGGCGTCACTCGTGAGCAAGCCAACACTTGTGAGCAAGCCAACATTGTGTGTGTCGGCTCATCGAAAAAATCGTTTCTTTTAATTTTAGGAAATCGCAACCTGGGGCGGTAGTTGTCGGTGCAACCTTGAGTTCGGCTAAAGGTGAATTTCCAAAACTAACTTCACTTTCTTCATCTAAAATTTCGATTCGAAGGGCCAGTGTGGGCTCGTGCAGACAGGAGGTCTTGCCAAGTAGAGTTCAGTCCCTGCTTGAGAGCGCCCCTGGTATGCTGCTGGAACTCACCCTTGGGGAGGAGGTCCACGAAGGCGGCGCCGCGGCTCGCGATGAAGTCTCGCGCCTCGCTCCGGCGGGCGTGCTGCGCCGCGGGTCCCCCCATCTGCTGCGAGAGTCCCGCGCAGCCACCGCCGTCGCCGCTAGCAGTGTCCAGGCTCCTGGAGCGTGCCTGTGCCGTGTCGCCGCCGCCGGCAGCACCCGCTGCGGGGTGAGGAGCAGAAAAGCTCAAGCATGCAGACCTGCATTTCCTCCACTTTTTTTTTCTCTTTTTTCACTGCAGCGCGCACAGTCTGACCGGGCGCGGCCGCCGATGCTGGTTGAGGCAGCAGCTTTGATCGACGGTGTACTGCAGTAGTTAGACCCTGGTCAGCAGTCCACTGCAGCGCTCACAGCTGGTGCCTCGGCCATCGATGCTGCTGCGGCGGCGCCGGCCGCCGCCGCCATGCCGGTCGCCCGGCCGCACCTCCAGGCTGTACCGCAAATGGCCGTCGTGCACCGCGCCACCCTGCAGCAGAAAGATTCAGGGTTGAAGGGCTGACGCAGGCCAGCGGTCGGCAACGAGGCGCCGTGGGAGACGCGTATACGGGGTGTACGGGTTGACAGTCACGCCTGAACAAGCGCAGTGAGCGCGGATTGCGCGCCAAAATGCCCAGCCAGTGACTTGCCTCGCAGCAGCAACACGAGGGGCGACCAGAGGCGTGCCGATACCAGCGATGGCGCTGTGAGGGGCACGCTTTCCCTCACGAGCCGCCGGTCCCACCTCAGCTGCCTAGCCCCCCTCAGCTGCATGTCGTGCAGTGCTGGAGAAGTGCCACATTGCCATCAAAGGAGCAGGTGCGCAGTTCTGAGAGAAGAAGTCACCTCCTCGCCTGCGCGCGGCACCAGGCGCATGAACCCGCCGTCTCCAGAGTCGCCGGGGGTGATGGGGGTGGTCGGCGTGCCGCCACCGCCGCCGCCTGCTTCGGCGGCGGCGGCGGCTGCCGCCTCTCCATGGGAGGACCACGCCTCGGGCTCGCTCTCAGCAAAGGACAGCGTTGCGGTGGTGTCACTGACGGAGTTTACACTGGCGGCGGAGTAGTCCCGGTACGCCTGCAGAGCAGCACGGATGCCTGGTATATCTGTGACAGATTGCGGCTGCAGGTGGTTGCGCCTTGCAGGGGCGCAAGCCATGCGCTCGGGAGCTGCTTGCTGGTGCTGAGGTGTGATGGGCACAGGCATGACGATCGGCTGTGCTGCTGGAGGCAGTCGTCCGCTCCAGCAAGCTGCGGTAGTGTAGTGTACAACCTTGACAACATGGTACGACACTCCTGAGGCGTACCGGGGCGCTGGCGCTGTCAATGCTCGCCCGCAGCAGCCGCGCCGGCGCGTGCAGCAGGCGCGCCACTGCGGCCGCCGCCGCCATGGCTGGCGCCCTGTTGCCGGAGTCGCTGTTGCCGGAGCGGCGCGGAGAGCGATCAGACTGCCCGGAGGAGCGACTCGCCTGCACGGAGGGAAAGCGGCGCTCTTACTCTGCGGACAGTGAGATGGTGTCAGGTTGCGGAATGTTCGGGACACAACAACCTTTCCATTCTGCCAGCTGGACTCCTGCACACTGCCTCGCAGCAGCCACCGCGGCGTGCTGAAAGATGCGGCATTGGGAAGATGGCGTGGTTTTGCGGACAGGGCGTGCACCTTGGAGGCGCTGTCCGCTGCTGTGTGCGGCTCGCTGCTGGTGCCCGGCCCACAGGCGCGGACAATGCGATACTGCATGGGCGGGGGCATTTGCGTCGCGCAGTGTTGTCTGCCACCATATCCAAGAGCCGCCGTTGGCTGAGCAGTCGGAACGCAGCCGTCAAGAAGTGATCGTGACGCTGCAGAGTTGGTGCCTACACATGTGCAGGGAAAAGGTTTTAGGGTTTAGGGTTTAGGGCCACCTTGACGGCGCCGTCGGCCGCCGTGCGCATCTCGTCGCTGGTGCCCGGCTCGCTGGTGGAGCGCACCCGCTCCAGGGCCGGCTGCTCGGCAATGCGCACGCGGCGGCCGCTGGAGTCCCGCCGCCCGTCGCCGCGGGACTCGTCCGCCGAGCGAGCACGGCCGGCGTCGCGGGCGCGGGTGCCGCGGTCGGCGTGGCGCGCACCCGCCATGGAAGACCTAGAAGTTGATACATATCCTTTTTTGCCTTTTTTGCACCCGCAGAACTGGCATTGTTGGACGTCGCGGTTGACCTCGTCGTGCTTGTATTCGAGAACAGGAGACGAAAGGGTGTTGCATCTGATGCTAGGAGTGGTCTGCCGCGTGCCCTGACCGCCGAGGGCCGACTCGTGATCGCAATGTGATTTCGGCTCTGCGGCAGGGACGTGCTGTGCGACACAGCTTTGTGTGGGGACGTCATTATGCTGAGCTGTTGTACGTCATTGGTTCGCGAGGTTGATGTGCCGAGCAGCGTCGTGCTAGAGCATGTACCCCTCCCAATTGATGGAGGTTCAGTGAGCGCTGTCCCGCTTTGGCATTCATCATAACATATTCAGCACAGGCTGCAACCAGAGCAGTGCGTGTGCCTGCTGGTGTCGAATCTCCTGGCAGGGGTAGGGGGGCGAGAAGCATGCGCAGAGCGCCAAAAGAGGGTCACCTCGGCATGGCGCGGCCCTGCCGCGGCGCCGCCATGGCCACTGCCTCGTCAAGTGATGTGCCCCGCTGCTCCTCCAAAAATGGCTTCTCACCGCGGCCGCCGCTCGCGGTCGCCAGCCAGGCGTCTGTCGCCGCCGCTGCCGCCGCTGCTGCCACGCCCGCGACGGCCGGCGGCGGCTGCCCATGCCGCTGCTGCGGTGGGCCGCGGGCCGGCTGCCGCGGTGGCGGACCAGTCGGCGGCGGCAACGGCGCCGCCGACTGATCCGCTGCCGCCGTTGCCGCCGCCGCGCCTGCATGCGCGGCGATGGACGCCCGGCGCGCTGCCAGCGCGCGGGCGCACCGCTCTTCGTCCAGCAGCGAGCCCAGCAGCCGCTGCAACTCGTCGAACGTGGGCCTGTGTTCAGGAGGTCAAGGGTGTGAGGCGCAGCTCAAGAGTGGATCTGCGCCACTGCAGGCGGATGCTCTGCAGACAAATCGCTGAGGCCGACAGGGGATGCTAGCTGCCCCAGAAACACGATCAAAGGTTATGTTCGCAAAAAGCAGAAGCTCCTGTTCGATTGCCCGTACGGCCGGGGGTTGAATAGCGGCGCAGCCCATCAGTCACACCTGCAAACGGCACCACACTGAGGCAGGCGCTTCGTGCAGGTTCAAATCTGCACCTGCGCTTTTCCTTTTCCGTCTGTTCTTTTCTCCCAACCTACGATTCGACGGGACTTCAGCACGCGGCACCTGTGCTCGGGGCGCTGCGCCCAGCAGTACGCCACAAGACAGGTCAGTGCTTCCCACAGCACTCTCGTACTGTATGTCGAGCAGGTCCGATCCCTTACTGCGATCCCTTATGGGGAGGCACCTGTGCTCCGGGCGCTGCGCCCAGCAGGACTCCACCATGGCGCGGTACCGCTCCGGGCAAGCTGGCGGGATGTCCGGCCGCAGCCCGCCGTCCACCACGTGGAACAGCACCTGTTGAAGAGGACTAACTTGATAGGACTAACTTGATAAGATTAACTTGATGGATGCTTTGTTATTGTAGTCTGCGCTTTGAGCAGATCTCCATTCCAGACAGGATGTCCGGCCGCAGCCCGCCGTCCACCAAATGGAACAGAACCTGCCATAAGCGAAAGCATATGCTGTACACATGTCACGTATGCTGCCCTTTCTGTGTCAATTTCTTGCAGGGTTTTGAGTTCTGGCCGCTGCCCACTGTCCAGCACATAGATCGGCGCCTGCCAAATTTTACAGGACCATGTTCGATGGACATGTCCAACCAGGTGCCTGAGGAGGCTGCAGTGGTCTCATGCCTTGACTGTAGAAGGGGCTTGAGCAGGCACACCGCGTGGTTTCTGAAATCTGACAAAATGGCTGAAATACTGCGCCCCTGAATGACGGGGAGCCTGGGACAGCAACGCCCCGG
>JAABUL010004893.1_pt1 | contig 17336 bp, 20 predicted proteins | sample 5559151 | NCBI WGS metagenome assembly JAABUL01 (sample SAMN10711876, study PRJNA513368) | rock metagenome | isolation source: Antarctica rocks | place: Antarctica: Victoria Land, Pudding Butte sud | reverse complement strand
ACAAACTCCGCTTGCTCAATGGCGGGCTTCTGTTACGGGAACGCAGGATATCTGTACCGGGGAGGCTGCACGGATCCGCTATGGAAGTCGACGAATTGCGCGAAGCACTGTGTCGATTGTACGTATAAGGCTCGTTGGTTCGCTGTCTTGGGTGGATTTTACTAACATGTTGATGGCGGGAAAAGCCGCAACACACATCTTCAGCAACATTATACCCTGCCCAAACGTGAACGGAGTCTTCACGGGTTCATTCTGCTGCAGTGATAGCCCAGGCTCCAGCGCCGCGAACCAGAGCTGTTGTGAGCAGAAATTCAAAATGCCGAGCGGCTTTGGGAATTTCTTTATGCCCTCGACGAATACCGGGCAGCAAGTACAGCCAGGTTCCAATTCTACGTCTTCTCCCGCACATGCCGAGTCTTCGAGCACCGCATCATCGTCGAGCGTCACTCCGTCATCGTCGAGCGTCACTTCGTCATCATCGACGATCACCGGCACCCCCGGAACGTCCCCTAGTACGGCAGCTCACGCCCAGCCGGCCAATCATGCCATGCAGATAGGAGTCGCAACCGGGGTGCCTCTAGGCCTACTCCTACTATCACCTCTCGGCATCCTGCTCATCCGGGAACGCAGAGGAAGAATCAAAGCGGAGAAGCTGATGCAGAACGCGAAGATCGGAGGGGGCGAACTGGATGTTGAGACGCATGACCCGTTTCCGCGTACAGATGCTGAACGACAGGAGCTGGAAGAGATCCATTTGCGGGAATTGCAGTCCAGTGAGGTGCATGAGGTTTCTTGAGGGGTTCACGCTCAAGGAATTAAAATATATTCGACTGTGTATTGCGAGCTTTACGTATAACCACCTAAATTTGTTTTCTATTCAAGGTAGCAGAGATCAAGGTTCTAACCAGTCGACAAAGTCCAAGCATCCCTGGACCGCTTGCGTTATCGTCACTCACCCACAACTACCATAAAGATCACCAGGAGAGTTCCACACCGACTCATCTCCATCCCTAGAAGCCCATCATCCCGTCATACCACCAATCACTCCAACACCCAAAACCTCCAACACAGCACCCAACCAAAAGCCAAGCACAAGCCAGCCAGGCCAGCCGATCCAACCGACCCAACAAACCCCATTCCCACTACCAACGCCCCCCCCTCCTCCTCTCCCCCCCACCTCCAACCCTCCTCCCTCTCAGATCCCCAGCAAGCAAAAATCGCCCATCACACTCATAACCATCAACCCGTGAAAACATGCAACCATCTAAAAAAAAAAATCCAAACTTTACACAGCAAGAAAATCCGATTTTCACCACCTACAGTAGGCAATAATCTAAGCATACGTCCAACGAAAACCCCTCAAGCCCTGCTGGTTTCTCATTTTTTGAAAATAAAGATCAAAAATCTTTGAATTGGGGAAATACCAAAAAATATATTCAACGGCGAAAGCACTAGAGCTCTCTCTCTCCCTCCCCCCCTCCCTCTCTCTCTCTCCCTCCCTCTCCCCCCCTCCCTCTCTCTCTATCCCTCCCTCTCTCGCCCTCGCCCTCCCTCCCTCTCTCTCTCCCTCTCTCCCTCTCTCTCTCCCTCTCCCCCTCTCTCTCTCCCTCTCCCCCTCTCCCCCTCTCCCCCCAAACCGCCTAGTCCCCCAAACCCCTCCCCCATCCCCCATCCCCCATCCCCCATCCCCTATCCCCCGTCCCCCACTCCCATCCCCAAACCCCCAATCCCCAAACCCTATCCCTCATCCCCCAACCCCCCGCGCACCACACCACACCACCCCACACCACACCACCACCAATCATGCACAACCCATTGCACACTCCTCAAAAATTTCGAAGCACCGATTTAGCATTCTTTCCCCCACGCGCTCTGGAAATTGGAGTTGTGGGTGTGAGGGGGTGTGAGGGGGTGTGTGAGGGGGTGGATGGGGTGGGAGATGTGGGAGATGTGGTGGGGTGGGAGATGTGGTGATGGGATGGGGTGGGAGATGTGGTGGTTTTTTATATGGATGGATGTAGATAGATAGGCGGTTCGGGTTGGATTCGGGTTGGATTCTGGGCGGGTGGTGGGGTTTTGGGGAGAGGGTATTTGAGAGGGTATTTGAAGGGTTTTGTGGTTTGGGGGTATTTGAGAGGGTTTTGTGGGTTGGGTGGGGGTGGTTTGTGTGAGTGGTGGTGGTGGTGTTGGTGGTGGTGGTAGTGGCATTGGGGTGGCATTGGGGTTGATGAGGTGGTGGTGGCATTGGGGTTGATAAGGTGGGTGGGAAGGTGAGGGAGGGTTGGTGAGGGAGGATTGGGGGTGTGTTATGTGGGTTGTGTGAGTGGTGGTGGTGGTGGTGGTGGTGGAAGGAGGGGTGCAATTGGGGTTGATAAGGTGGGTGGAAAGGTGGGTGGAAAGGTGAGGGAGGGTTGGAGTGGGGTGGGGTGAGAGAGTGGGTGCGTTGGGGTTAAGGGGTAGGAATGTCGTGGGTTGATGGGGGATTGTTAACATCGTATACAGGGTCTTAACGGAAATTTGACGGGATATCGAGGCTTATTAGAGACGTCGCTCTCGCGCTCTCCCTTTCGTATATGATTCAACGCCGGCGAATGAGAGAAATCGGAACAAGTGTTGGAGAATTGTAGTAGATTCTTCTTGCTATGGATCGAAAATACTGCATTTCACACCGCGGGCTTGTCTCCCTCCCAGACAGCCTCCATAATCCAAAGGCTGGACCCAGGCGGCTGTTTGCCGCCTAGAAATTTGAACCGCGCATCGGCCTGCTTGAATAAGCCTGCCCAGTCGTCCAGCTCTCTTTCGCGTGCGTTCTGCAGCTCCAACATTGTAAGATCCATGGCTCTACAGTAACCGAAGTAACTCAAGGTTAGCAACAGTCGAGATCTCGATGTGTAAAAAAACTTTGATAAATAATTGCTGATGTTGATCCAAGGACAACCGGAAGGAAAGAAGATGAAAGCAACACACCTTATCTTCGCCTCTTCGGTACATGAGATAGTGTTCGGCTCTGGTAAGCAATTATCCTGGACGATAATGCGAGCGCCGTCCTTTAGCGCTGGGATCAAGTTCCCAAGGATTTTAAGACAGTATTTGTCGGACCAGTTGTGGAATACCCAGCGGAATAGGTAGGCGTCTGCTCCTTTCAGGGGTTGTTCGGTCATGAAGTCATGTGCCATGAAGGTTATACGGGCGGAAAGCTCCGTGGGTAGCCGATGAGAGGCACCAGTAACCACTGCGGCAAGATCCTGCACAATGAACTGAAGAGTGGGAAATTTAGAGGCGAGATGAATACAGATATCCCCGAGAGAGCCTCCAACCTAATAGAGAAGGTTAGTAAACCACTAAGCTTAGAAGCTGGCTATCGAATGTAAGGACTTGCATCCACAACTGTTCCATTCTTCAAGGATGCCCAAGGATAGTTGTCAGCCAAGTGTCTAGGCTCATAGCCCGCACCTTTACCATAAGTACTCATGGCACTTCCGAAACGTTTGGCACGTTCCGGATATTGCGAGAGTACCTCGAACATTGATTTCTCCGTGCAATTTGCCGTGGCAAATCCCTACATTAAAAGTCCGATCAGCAAGTGCGGACAGTAGTCAGGATTCAAGAGTCGGTACCGTTTGATTCGGCTCCTGTGACCCAGGGAATTTCACCATGGCGTTGACAGTTTGTGATGCGGCTTGCCATAGCTCACCAGTGCTTGCGCCAACCCAATCGGACATCTGCTGATCCTCTGCTAGAAGTCTGGATGCTGCTGTATGCGCGACATAGTTCTTACGAGGTTCGCTGAAGATGTGCTTTGTCATTGCATGGCGGAGTAATCGGCGAAGATCAGGCTCATTCACCCCACAAGCCTTGGATATCTGGGTGAACGAAGCTTCCTCGTCAACCGGAAAACTGGAAGCGATCTTGAAATGGCTAACGGCTTGCATACTAAGAAGCTCGTTGTGCTGGATGTGCACAGTATCAGTCTTGTCGTCAACGCACTAGGCATACTGTGTTTGATAGATGTACCTCAAAGCTCTGAAGAAATTCTCTTGGCCCAAGCATCAGATTGCGAAGCTTCGAGGTTGCTTCAATGACAGCCAGACGCGCAGTTTCGATGTCAGCGGCATCTCGTGGAATCAATGATCCCCTCGGCGCATCCACGCCGAACGACGGATGAGGTAAATTGTTCAAAGATAGGTATTCTTCTACTATAGCAGTATTCTTCGAAATAATGAACGCCAAGTCCTTGATCGTTTCGGTGGCCATACTCGCTTCTTGCGAGCACGAGGTGCTGAGTCGGTATAGATCAAGGTGATATGCGTTTACACAACAAAGAAAGAGCAGTGTACAGAGTAGAGATGACCAATCAGCCTGGTACGGAGGGAACACAAGTCTGGACGTTGGTAATCATCGCTTGAACACTATTTAGTGTAGGTAGCCAACGTAAAGGTTGGAAATTGCGAGAATCAATTGCGAGAATTGCGGCTGTGGCGCCGATTCCATAGTGTGCCGCCGTTCGAACAGCTACGATAAACGATCTCCAACTATGATTAACGATCTTCCCCAGCCGATTCTTTTGGGATCATAATTCTTTCAACGTAAAGTATCCAATAGCGATGTAAAGCATTGTGTTATTTGAGTATGTCGGAGAGAGAGTAGGTTAGCATGGCAAGGTCCACTCCATTTCTGCTCTTTCTCTCTCTTGCAGTCACAGACAGTTAGTTACCTTGCCAAACGCCACGTCGGCCTCCAACTTCGCATGAAAGTGGTATAGAAGCTAAAGCTTGATATAGTTGAAGAAATGCAACGATTAGTTGCATAGTGTAAGCTAATTGGGGACTTTCATTCTTGGGAAAGATTCTGAATGATAGTCGCGCTAGTTTTCTTTCCTATAACGGGGTATCATGTGACCAACCACTGCTTCCAATTCTAATTCTCGATCCAAAATTCTTGATCTCTACCTAGCTACAGCAAGATCGCAGACACTCGCTGGAATCGTTATTATGGTATAGCGCGATGTCGGAGTAATATGACGCGGTCGAATCCTTATCCCCCATTACTTGCTTCTTGAGCCTTTCACTTCATGCGGACCCTTGGGAAATTCACGGTGATCTACGCTTGGACGGCCTTGGGGTTCTGACAGAGACTCCACGTCGATTTCAGTCCTGACCCTAATATCATTCTTACCGAGACCATTTCCAACATCCCCATACCACCCGCCCTCATTGGCCGTTTCGATCTTGGTTCTCCCATTCGGAACCATAGCGATCCTGTCGCTACTTGATTGTATCGTGTCGTCAGGTATCGAATAAGGAGAATGCTTCTTGCGACGAGCGCCTTCTTTGGAGGGGCCAAGCTGATAACTGTTGGCGGGGCCCGAAATCTTTGAGAACGTGGTGCTCGAGCCCACTCGACGATAAATGCGCGCGACGGTAGGGTAGATCACTGGAATGTTACTGACGCAGGCGGCGATGAAAGATTCTCGGCATGACCATGAGCCGGCTTGCTGTGCACCTTTGGGGCCAGACTGTTGTGATGTGAGCATTACTGAACATATTTCGAGATGAACAAAAGAAACTGACTGTGATGATGAGTATGCAACGGAGAAAGCCAGCTGTTGTGGCGGCGATACCACCGCAAAACATCGCGCAAAGGCCGATTTTCTTCCTTGTGGGAAGACGTGCTTTCCAAATCATCTAGCAACGAAATCAATACGTTTGTCTCTTGCTTCATCGTAGATAGCGGGATATCTTACTGGCAATGGAATGTACATCAAATAGAAATCAGTAGAAACGTTCAAAACAATGAGTGTATATAGTGAAGGGAATGAATGTGCGGGATAGCACACCCCTAAAACTCTGTGTTAGTATACCTAGTCGCCACGAGAGAACGGTTCGGTACGACAACGTGCCTCCTGGATCAGGATAGATCTGCCAATGCTTTTGAACCGGAGAACAACCGAAGAGTATCACACAAATGACGGCCAGGAAAGTTATAGGAAGTACGTAGACCCCTATTCTGATTCGGATCGCCATGTTACTAACATTGTCCCTATAAGTTTCTTGGTAAGCGATTGCGTACTGTGAAGTATCGTGTAGCGGCAAGCTAGGAGGAGATAAGAAGCATCGAGACCTTACGTCAAGCGGGTGTAGAAAACAAGCATGCATGTTTTCAACGTCCAAAGGAGGGTTGTGTAAACCACCCAGCCCATCAATTGAGTCTTCGAGCCCCAGACTCTGAAGTGGTACTCTTGCGAATCTGGGTTAAGATTCGCTCTCTCTTCCTCCGTCATGCTGCCATTCGTAAGTCCCTGATACGCAAGAACATAGTACGCAGCAACCGTCTCAGCGGAGTACAAACACTGCGTGTCCATCTCATCAGTTCATGTCTTCTCAAAGAAATAATGACAGAGATCGCTAACCCCGGCCAAGACCATCAAATAATCGTCCAACTGGAGCCTACGCAGTCCCAAGGATGATATACGGAAGACAATGCGTAGAGAGATGACGACCAGAGCAATGCCAAGCAGGCTGAAAAACTCAGCAACGAAGTTTTCAGACATGGTGTTTGCTTGGTCTGAATGGCAGCAGCAGCGGCGAGTCGGGTCCTCCCATACAATTTGAGACGTTGAAAAGCCCAACGTTTATGTATCCTACAATACGCAATATGTAGTGTAGACAAAATGAATTACCCCTAGAGAGCAGAATAGCCGGCATATTGTATCGAAGCACTGACGACAACGTCAGGTAACATTGCATAAGAGACTGATGATTTTTGATTGACAGCTGCGGGTCGGTTTAGTTGCCGCCAGGTACAGGAAGACGCCAGGGACCCACGAAAATCTTCCGCCATGTTGCACATGGATCATTTACCAATAGCAAATTAAGGCTTTGATATGAAAGGCCCCCAGGCTAGAACATCCGTCCTAGTACCAGATGCAGGCTCTGCAGTGCGTTTCCCCATACATATCCCTGAAACTAGAATGACCTTTTTGATTGGTCGAGTTCTGGGTACGAGGATCAAGGCAGCAGAGGCTTCCCGTACCAGATTTTTAATCTACTCGTATATAGTTGAAGCAGAGGCAGGGATAACCCATACCGGAGGACTCGAAGAACATCAACGAGGCATCCCGTACTCACGCTTTATGATCAGGTAACCTACGTAAATGGTTTAAAAGAGCATCAGGCTGTCACACGGTATGCGGAGGAAGTGCCAGCTGGGATTGGCTTATCAGGACCGGACACTGCATCAATCAACGTGGATAGGAGCTTCTTTTCGGCCATTTTGCCAAACAAACATTTGGAGTATCAGGTAGATCGAGATAACAGCAGAAACCGCACATGGGTTCTGAGTGCTCAGGATCCTTTTTTGCACAGTGCCGGAAATCGTATTGCTGGCGTCTTGATAATCTTCTCGACCTACGCTATGGCCTCTATCAACTCTGGAAGTCCAGCAGAATAGAACCTACCGTCGTTCTATTGGTAATAGCGCCAAGAGTTGCTCCATGGCGCCGGTGTTCTGGCCTAATGAGTCAAGAGCCTACGAGCGGATCTCGAACAACGTCCTCATCCAAGGTTGGTCGACAACATTTTGTATCCGAGATGCAGCCGGTGACTTGAAGTGACTGGTTTACGTTGTGCATGAAAGCAGATTGACGTATTACGTTTGGCATGCCTGGGCCATTGACGAGAACAAAACCGACTGCAGTACTCCGTACTAGTCGGCATGTTGTGTGATAGTCCTACGTAGTGTGTGACCATGTGTGAGGTTCAATTAAAGCAAGATTCCCCGAATGCGAAGAACCAGGTCAGCCCTGCATGATATGGCAGGATTGCAATGGGGAATGGAGACTGGAAGACCTTCGATGTGCCCTTCGCCGTATAGGGAGTATTTAATATAGAAAAGTGCGCTTTCATGTTAATTTAGATTGATGATCTTCGGCAGTCCATGTTACGGTAGATATCAGGTTCGGTCACAGTTGCGGGGTCACAAGCGTGATTGAGATGAATGAGCCGTTCGTTGCCGCCGGCTGTTCGACCTCGGTTGTTGAAAGGTTGCTAGTTGCTACTTACGGAATACTGTATTCCGTACCTTACCTTACTTACTAGAACAACCCCGGTTCCAGCCATAAAGTACTTTATGTAAGGTACCGTAGGTACCTACTCAATGTCCCGAAGGAGCGATGGCCAATCGGCAGTGTTCTCAAGAGATTACCCTGCCTCTCGCGTAGAACAATACTTCGTACGCCTACAAGGGATGATATTGACTATGAGTTGATGATACATGAAGGTAACTTGACTGGCACACTGCCCCGCATCACTCGCTGCTGTGCCTCCCTTCTCAGGCTCCCGTGATACTGTAGGGACTGTACCAGTACTTTAGTTACAAGGTTAAGTCGTGCGCCATCAAAGAACAGAGGCCTCCAACTCGACGCCTCTTCGCGCTTCAACTCATCGGCTGGGAGCTAAGGTAGTCGATTAATCAATGAAGGGCTGGTAAGATGAATTCATGCAATGGCTCTGTATCTGGCCAGCCTGCCGTCATCGCAAGATATTCTCTCAGTCTCCCTCTGCGCGCTCCCTATCCAGCTCCTTTTGTCTTTCCCATTACAAAATCTAGACACCTGGGATGTCGGACGAAGCCATGCATTCTTCGGCCGAAGCTGCCCCTCAACATGCCGACAAACTAGATTTTACCGTAAGTTCTTCCGTCATTGCACCAACCCGTTGCCGTCTTTCTCCGGTGTAGCTTTACTGACCAAAGCCAGACCTTCCACAACATCATCAACGGAAAGCTGACGACTACGGCGGAAACCCGCTATAGCGTCGATCCTGCCACAGGCGAGCCCAACCCAAAGGTTCCACTCTCCACTCAAGAGGATCTGGATAATGCTGTAGGCGCCGCAAAGCATGCTTACAAAGCTTGGTCAAGGACCACGTTCGAGGAGCGGCGGAAGAAACTCCACGCCTACGCCGATACCTTGGAAACACATCGGGACGATTTTGTCAGCCTTCTGATCGCAGAGCAAGGCAAAGCTTACGGTCTTGCCCAAGATGAGTTCAACAGAACAATGAGGATGATCCGTAATACACCCAATCTCCAACTGCTAGAAGAAGTTGTTGAGGACAGTGAAGAGCGTACGGTTACCGTTAGATATGTTCCAATCGGGGTTACATGCGCCTTGGTCCCTTGGAACTACCCTCTATTGCTGGCATGGGGGAAGATAGCGCCGGCGCTTTATACCGGGAACACCATTATCGTCAAGCCGTCTCCCGATACTCCTTATTGCGGCCTCAAGCTGGTAGAGTTGGCCATTCAGTTCTTTCCTCCAGGTGTAGTCCAAGCGCTCAGCGGGGGGCACGACTTGGGACCACTCTGTACCGCTCATCCTGACATTGACAAGATAAGCTTCACTGGCTCCATCGCAGTTGGAAAAAAGGTAATGGAAAGCTGTAGCAAAACCTTGAAGCGGGTGACGCTCGAGCTGGGTGGAAATGATGCTGCCATTATCTGTGAGGATGCTGACTTTGATAAAGTCGTCCCCCCAGTAAGTCTCCAGATCCCCTACTCCCTTAAGTATCTTTTAGACCCGACTATCTACTCGCTTTTCCATTTCGTCCCGCTTTGAACCAAACCAATAAGATGTAGATCGCACAACTCTGCTTCATCAACTCAGGCCAGATATGCATGGCCATCAAGCGTGTCTACGTCCACGAATCCATCTACACCCACTTCCGCGACGCCCTTGTCGCCTATGCCAGAAATCTCAAAGTAGGCCCTGGCGTAGAGCATGACACATACGTCGGACCGCTTCAAAACGCCACCCAATACGACAAAGTCCAATCGTTCTTCGATGAAATTACCAAAGAAGGGCAGCACCCAGTTCTAGGCGGCACCAATTCCAAAGGAGGTAAAGGCTACTTCATAAACCCAACTATCATCGACAATCCGCCCAACAACTCCCGCATCGTGCAAGAGGAACCCTTCGGGCCCATCATCCCTTTGCTCAAATGGACAGACGAAGAAGAAGTCATTGCTCGCGCCAACGACACCAAGTTCGGCCTCGGCGCGTCGGTTTGGAGTCCGGACTTGCAGCGCGCGGAACGCATGGCCAGACAGCTGGAGGCGGGAAGCGTTTGGGTCAATATGCATTTCGAGGTGCAGGCGCATGTGCCGTATGGTGGGCACAAGTGGAGTGGATTAGGCACGGAGTGGGGAGTTGCGGGATTGAAACAGTGGTGCAATCCGCAGAGCGTATGGGTGCCGAAGAAGACTTGATAGATGGTGATGGAAGACCCGCATGAATATATTAGATATTTGACTCTATGGAGGATACCTTACCTTCGATCAAAGTACTATCATCTGCAGTCATAAAGCATTGTAGGGCGTTAGACTGGAATCATAAAACTTCGTTGTGCATGAACCCTACCGGACGGCATTAAACGCCACTAATCCAAATCAGGCTTAGCAGATGATTACCCTAGCCAGGTTTCGCGTCGCGTCTCCCACCTCTCAAGGCGCGCTTCTCTCGACACCACCAAGGAGGCATATAGGAAATATCTCAATGACTTCAATCGTGGCACGATTCGACCAGATCTACTAAAATCCCATCAATATGGCTTCCCATAGGGGTTCACGTTCCCCGTCGCCCCTCTCTTCGCCGTCAGATATAGAGTATGGCACCTTACCGCAGCAGCTTACGCCAAGAAGCAAGGTTAAGGCGATGCTCGCAGCAATTGACGATGAATCTGACCCTAAAGATACTTCGAAATCTGTAGGTCCAGGAAGCAAAGAATCGACACTGGCTATAGCTGCGAACGAGGGGACTGATTCCGAAGGTGATGCCGAAGGTGAAGAAAGTGATGTCGCGCCGGTGAAACCCAAAGGAAGATTGGCTGCACGCCTGCGGAGGGATGATACGCTCAAAGATAGCTCGGGTGTAGATGAAGAGCACGCGAATGCCTACGAGCGGATAAAAATCCAATTATTGCGTGGACCTGCAAGGAATTCCGGCAGTCTACCGACTGGTTCAATTGAAAACATGTCTGAGGATAACGACGAACCACAAAGAGATGCGCCTCAACGCATCAAACGAGCCGCAACCGATTATGATCGCTCCCAACCACCCTCTGAGCGTCGAGTTACCAGCCAGAGGTCATCGCCAGGATTATTCCTTTCACCAAAATCAGCGTCACCACTCAAGCATTCAAACAACCTAGGCGGCAGCGATGAATCAGATAGCGACCTACCACCTGATTCTCAACTCAGCAGCAAGGTTCTCAAACTAGTAGCCCGAAAAAGGGCTGAGCGAGAAGCAAGAGAAGCAGAAGAGGCTCGTCGAAGGCCAAGTCAACACCAAAAAACTAAAGGCAAGAAGTTGTTATCGGGGTCCCACCTCTCATCTTCCGACGTCTCTGAGGACGATGTTGAGAATAGAGAAGGAGAGACGAAATTGGCTCAACAAGCCCGACCAACCCGGAAGGCGAGCAAGAAGGCTCTGGAGGAGATGAATAGGGAGACCCAGAGAATGAGTAGAAACATGCAGCTCACGCACCAGGCAAAGACCAAAAAGAAGATCACGAAAGAGAGTTTTTTCGCCCGCTTCAATTATAGAATAAGTGATCCTACAACTGCAGGCACTGTTCAGGGTTTGAGTTCTTCTACTGCTGCAAGTTCGACTCCAGTCTCTGAATTTGAAGGCGTTCAAGAAGTCGAATCCCCTCCAACCAGTCCTCCGTCAATCGGTGGTACTGAGTCTCAGGAAAAGCCGATAGGGTTACCGGAACTAAACCAAACTAGCGTCCTGAATGCATTGAACTTTGGAACTGGAGTATCGACGACTGATACCTCGATTGCGCGCATGGAAGACCTAGAATTTGAATTTCCAACCATTTTCGAGATTGTCAATCCCCCTGAGGGATTGCTTGACAAAGGGAAGGGTAAGGCGGGGTCCAGCAGTCGGGAGCAAAGCTGCGGGCCAACCCTACAGCAGAAGCTAGAAAAGCCACCCAAAACCGTCTTTACGCAGCCTCAAATTCGAGTCCGCCCACAAAAGCCTCCAGAAACTACGAATACCGGCGGTGATTCCGATAGCGACCTTGAGATTGTCCCTATCAAAACGACCAGAACTTCCAAACATAGTATCTTTGATCGTCTACCAGCAGGGAAACTCAATGAAGGGCGCTCACTGCAGACTTTACGCGCGCTTGCGCATTTAACATCCCCAAGCAAGCAGGATTCCAGAACAAAGACGTCCATGAGCCTTTCCGAAATGCAAGCATCGTTGCAGAGAAGGGCAAGACATCAAGCTGCAACAGAGCGATCAGAGAAAATCCAAGATCTGAAGGACAGAGGTGTGATAGTGCAGACAGCGGAGGAGCGTGAAAGAGATCAAATTAACATTGAGAATCTAGTTGAAAAGGCTCGGATGCAGGCAGAGGAGATTATGCAGAAGGAAAAAAAGGCAGCTCGAAAAGAGAAGAAAGCGAACGGGGAAGACGATGCGTTACCCGACACAAGCGACGAGGATGAAGACTACGAAGACAATGAGGCAGAGGAGTCGAATGTTGAACTCTCTGGGTCCGAGGAAGAAGAGCCTGTGGAAGAGCAAGATGACTCAGGAACTGAAGCAGAGGCGGCAAAAGAAGCAGAGGGAGTTAACGTGGCAAAAGATCAGTCTGGACCAGAAGAGTTTGTTAATGCAAAACCTTCCGATGGTAGCGATGCGGAAGAAGCAGCTAGTCCCATGGATGATGAAGATAGCGACGACGAGACCAATGATCTACCCACTCAGCGGAAACGTAGGACCAACCAGATCATTGACGAAGATGACGACGATGAAGATCTTCAAGCCTACGCCAGTCAAGGGACGTCGGAGACAGTCGGGCTTGCCCAGAACCCACTGATACCTGGATCAAGCATGTCTGGTGGGCCAGCGATTGGTATCATGGGTATGACCCAAGCTTTTGCTGCCACAATGGCAGAGTCGCAGACCAAGGTACCTGGTGATAACCCAGATGAGGATCAGGAGCAAGATTCGTTGGCGTTCCTCGGACCTATGCCAGAACCGAATTTCCCGCTTTATGATCTGAATGATTCACAGCCAATGGTAATGGATAGCCAACATGTTGATCACCAGCAACATACCACGGTAGCTACGGCAGACATCGAATTACATTTTTCCCAATCCCAGGCACGAGAAATGGCAATGGAAGATAGTCAGAATTTACCTCCTACAGCTACCCAATACTCTGATATTCCAGATCCGACACAGGACATTGGCTTTGCGCTGTCTTCGCCAGGACCGGAGCAGCGTTTTTCTTCTGTCCCCCCCTCAACTGTAGATACATTAGTACTATCGAGAGCTACTGGCCAGGAGACACCGAAAGTGATACGTAAAGGCCGTCTGCGGCGCCGGATGGTAGCTACCGCAGACGACTCTGATGGCGAGAAAGCAGACCAAGTAGATGGGAAGGAGGATACTGGATTTCAGGTCTCAGCTAATGCATTTGACGTTTTGAAAAGGTCTAAACGGACGGAAGCACCTATAGTTGATCCTTTCGACAAGAAAATGAGCGAAGCCAAAGGAATGGTCGAAGAGCAGGCTCAGGAGTCCGAAGATGAGTACGCCGGGGTTGGAGGAGCCAGCGATGATGAGAGTGGGGGTGAAGAGGATGATGAAGTTCGTAAGATGATAGAGGAGGGCGAGGTCAACGTCGATCAAGGAGAACTGGCCGCTTTCTACGCGTAAGTCGAATTGGCTTTCAGTACTCTCTAAGCTCAGATGATTGACTCACTCCTGTCCAGTGATAAAGAGCGTGCCACCGACGAGAAGGCAGTCGAAAAGCTCTTCAAGGACATCAATAACGGCCTCCTCCGCCGAAAACGCGGCGCCGAGTTCGATCTCTCCGACTCCGAAGACGATGCCGAAGCCCGCCAACGAGCAAAGCGGCGAGAATTTGCTAAAATGAGAAAAGCACTCCTGGAAAACGAAAACGTGGGCAAAATTGCAGAAGATCCCAAGAAACTCGCGTTCCTCCGCGCCATCGCAGACCGCGATGACGACGAGAATCCCACTTTCCTCGAGATGCCAGAAGACTCTTCCCAGCAGCAACTGCCAGATACCCAAGAAATGCTCAACTCCCAAATCGACCCTCTGCTCCCAGACTCCCAGCCCGGAAAACGCAAACGCCCCCTCCAGGAAACCACCGCGAACCGTCCACCCCCAGCTGTACGCCGCACCAGGACCGCACAAAAACCCTCCACCCTAGCCGAAATTCGCGAATCCGTCTCCTTCCTCATCGAAGACCCCGAAGCCCTATCCCTACACCCAATAGACTCCTCCGACATCGACGAAGACGCCTCCAACCCCCCCACCACCACCGACCCCTTCGCCCCCCACCCCCGCCGCAACACCGCCCCAATCATCGACCGCATCTCCCTCAAGCGCGCCTCCTCCTCTTCCACCTCCTCCACCACCACAACCACGCGCCTCGCCTTCCAAAACCCCACCTCCAACCCCACCTTCGCCGTCCCCAGCCTCCTCCGCCGCGCCACAAGCACCCACACCAGCGAGGACAAACACGGCATCTCGACCGCGACGGCGACGACGGAGCGCGCGGCCGATGGAGGCGAGAAAGGCGCGGTTGTGAGGAGGGGCGGAGGGAAGAAGAGCAGTGTTGTGGGTTTTGCGAGGGAGGTGGAGAGGAGAAGGGTGGTGGAGGGGGTGGAGAGGAGGAGGGAGGAGGGGAGGAGGAGGGTGGGGAGGTCGGCGAGGGGGTTGGGAGGGTTGGTGGGGGTGGGGGGGTTCGAGTAGGGATGTGGGATGGATGGGTGGATGGATGTGGCTGTGGTTTGTGGGTGCAGTTTTTGTTTGGGATTCGATGGTGTCAAGCGAGTGCTGCTGATCAAGGGGGTTTAGGAATCGTAGTCGGGATGGGTTCGGTAGTATATGATTCCTTATCCTGCAAGAGATGTTCACAATGCGTGTGTGTGTGTGTGGCGATTGGCCATTTGGGATTCTGGTTTATTTTGGTTTTGTGGCATTATTGTTTGCTCATGTATCCTGGTGTTAATCCCCAAAGAAAATCATTTCGACTTTTCCGGCTGAGATGTCTTTGTGTGTGATTTGAATCTTCGGTGTCCCGTAACATTGTCATTGCGTTCCGTGGAGCCGGCCGGTTTGCGTTGGTCGGAAGCTTTACTCGAAGCCAACCGCCATTCACGCCTCCACCCCCACAATCCCAGCCTTCCCGCCCCACCATGCCTCACCCTCCTAAATTACCCCTCCCCCAAAACCCTCCACTCAACCCCGACCCCCCACCGCTCCCCCCCAACCTCAACCTCCCACACCAGTCTCCGAACCCCAAGCACGCACCCCCTCCCCACCCTCTCCGCCGCACCCGCACCCCCAGCAAACACCCACCCCCTCCCCGCCCCCCTCTCCCGCACCAACAGCATCCTCTCACTCTGCCTGCACTCCTCCGCCACAACGCTAAAATCCCAAGTGGCTCCACTGCGGCCTCGCGCATGGTTGTGTGAGGCTTGCGCCGCTTCGAGCACCCATTCTAGCACCGTGGCTGCGAGACCACCCGGGAGGTGTTTCGCGCCGCGGCGGTGGGGTGAGAAGGCTGAGGGGAGGGGAGCGGGAGCGGGAGGGGGAGGGGAGGGGGGGAGGAGGAAGTGTGGGCGGGTGGGGAGGGTGGGGTTGGGGGGAAGGGTGGGGATAAAGCGGGGGTATGTGGGGGGCGAAGATTCGTGTGGGGGCCGGGGTGGGGTTGTTGGGGGAGGTGGGTTGGAGGGGGAGGAAGAGGTTGGTGCGGGGGAGGACGAGATGGAGATGGATTCGTGGGGTGCGGGGGGGATTAGGCGGCGGCGTTTGAGGGTTGGGAGGGAGGGGGATGCGCTGAGGGCGTCGATGGTGGTGTCTTGGGTGGTGTCCGCGGCGTTGTGGATGCCACGGTCAGACGCAACGCTTGCTTCCTGGACTTCTCTATCTGAGCTGGCCTCTTCGATGTCTTCGCCTGAGAACGTGGATTGCTGGAGAAGTCGGCGCGGGATGAAAGGCGAGGATGAGAATTGTGAGGCGTCACCTGCAGAAACATGTTTCTTCAGAGATGGAAAGGAGAATCTAGGCGTTGGTGCGAACTGGTACTGAGATGCGCGTGGGTGAGAAGTTTGGTGCTGTTGGGCGTGAACAGAGGGGGGTTGTTTGGGGTCCTTTGCGGTCGAAACGAATCGATGGGGCGAGGGTGTCTGCGCTCATTATGAGCGAGAGAAGCTCAGCCATGGAGGATAGACGACGTACAACTGGAGGTGGCGACATTGCTGAATCTTGAGGCTGTTTATGTGGTTGAGGTATGAGGATCTGGTCCATGGATTCTAGCGCTTGGCGCCCGCTTGGTAACCGCCATTAACCAACCTTCTATGATCTATCCCTAAACCGTAATCCCAAGCTTAGCTTAGCACAAGGCGGTTGCGGACTTTGAGCCAGTAGGGACGCTTATTGGAGTCTTCCATGCTGCATCACTCAATTTACGGCGAATCTTACTGTTGATGGTGTCATCGTTGCCAATCTCCGATGGTAGGCAGCCCTGGCCAGTGGCAGGGCCAAGGACATATGCCACATGCCCGGCACGCCCATAGTTCACTTCATGGCTATATACCAGTCGTTGATACTTACCTAGACAATCGGAAATAGTGTGATGGCCACGCTAAGTAGAGGCGTGACTGACGTGCATAAGCTTCCTCTGACAGCTCATAAGGTACCTACGTCGCGCCCTTGCCTTGCATGCATATCCTGAGTGGTACCTTAGGTAGTACTGGTGATTTATCCACGGTAACTACCTTAGGTCTGGCTATACTAGTCTATCTGTTGGTTTACGAATCGGCCAAAATGTGAACACACTTTGGAACAATCCTATTCAGGTATGTATTACATATTTCAACACTATCTTGTCTTGAAATAGCGATTTGTTATCCCCTTGAAGATATCTGCGACCTCTGTCGAGCCGTTAATCTTACTGCTTGGCACCGTAGCTCGAAAATGGCCTTTATCACGGAACTTGTGCCATGGGTTTTGGGAACTGCCATAAGTGCTTTCATCTGTAGCAGAGCTTCCGTCCACGTGAAGGTACGGCAAGCAGTGCGCAGAAACGGCTGCCTGCCACCTCCGAAGTACGCCCACAAAGATCCTATCTTGGGTCTTGACATGTTCCTCGAGCAAATCAACGCCATGAAGCGGGGTGATACTGGTGAGATAGAGCGAGAGCGATTCCGCAGGTACGGCAAAATTTTCGAAGCGAATTCATGGGGAACCAGATGCATTTATACCATGGAAACCACAAACA
>JAABUL010004892.1_pt1 | contig 17337 bp, 24 predicted proteins | sample 5559151 | NCBI WGS metagenome assembly JAABUL01 (sample SAMN10711876, study PRJNA513368) | rock metagenome | isolation source: Antarctica rocks | place: Antarctica: Victoria Land, Pudding Butte sud | reverse complement strand
GCCTAGGAGCTGTTGTATAATGATGATGGTGGCGCTGTTGAATTACTCATCAAGTACAGCAATAAGGCGCAGCTTGGCTGCAATACAGCTGTGCCTTAGAGCCTACATGCACCTCATCTGCTCATGAGTGCTCTGTCTCTGTACCTCAGATGCTGTGCTGTACGCATTGTCATTCATGATTTTGTTTGGAGCTTTGCATGCTGAAAATATACTTTTATGTGCGCAGTCAACCTGAAGCCTCAGACTATTGAGACTGCTGAGCTTGTTTTCACATGGCCATGCTGTGCATTCTAGCTCTACTTGCTCATGCAGACCTCCAGCCAGGAGATCCTGCAGCACCCATGCTACCCCCTCCTCAAAGCCAAAGCAACTGAGCAAGCCCATGTAGGCCTTCCTGTCAACATGTGTGGCCAATGTTGCTTATCTTGCACTTTCTCAAATCCATGCTGTGTACGCATAGAACACTGTGTCTGCAAATTTGTGCGGGATTGTCACCTGTGGGCGGTGATGTGACATGATCTGGAAAAGCTTTGCTGATTCTGGTTGAATGCTGCTCTCAATATGATGTCTGCAATGCTAGCTGCAATGCTAGCTGCAATGCAAGTGATGCGCATGCGCATATCCTGTCGTTCTTTTGCAAACGTCTTACTGGCACACTTGCATTATCAGCATGAGCATTTGCCCCTGATGTCTTGTATTCTATTTAGGTTGTCCGGGGCTAACACTGTGAGTGTGACGCTGCATATTGTGACCAGCATGTGTTCTGTCATGCTGCAGAGGTTTGAATCAAGGCAGGTTGCAAATGTTCTGTGGGCAATTGCAAATCTCAGGGATAGGCAAGAAGACCTAACACGCCGGCTTGATGCCCGCATTCTGCAGGTACAAATCTGACTTGATGCAAGCGGACACTAGTATAGTATGTGGGCATGGTGACAGAAACCACTGACCTCCTGTGGCCCTGTATACTGGTTTTGGTGCTCTTGTTTGATCTTTTGTTGCAAAACTTACAATTTCTACCACAATGCGAACACGGTCTGCACAGTCAGCATAGACGTATCCACATGAAGACAGCTGCAGCTTGTGCTAGAACAGTGCAACACCAGTACTGCAGCTCGTGATGACTCTGACAGCTGAATTACACTGCCTTAGGTCCAGACCCAACATAGCTTCTAGGTGTTGTGCATGACATGCTGTACCATTACATCTTATGACATCCTGCCAGTCTAGAGCAGATGTGTTCAGCAGTCCTACCATTCCCTGATCCCTTGCTTGGGTAAGGTACAACTTTTATGTATCCTATTTCAGGCAAATCACATCTAGTCCATTTGTTGCAACTGAACACAATGCTTGCATTCTGCAGATGGATCTGAGCACGTTTGAACAGCAGGAGCTGTCCAATGTGATCTGGGCATATGGCAAAATGAAGTATTGCAACAATGAAGAGCTGATGAGACGCTCGTCAGTAGAGATGTTGAGACGGGGCTTGGACTGCTTTGTTCCGCAGGCCATCTCAAATGTCTGCTGGGCATATGCAAAGCATGATCTTATCTATGAGGAGTTTCTGCAGGTAAGCATTTATTACACTTGATAACTGTTCTTTGTTTGGTGAAGTCAAGGGGCTTCGCCCACCTGGCCGCCCTAGGTCTAGTTTCAATGATGTTGCATTACGTGATTGTCAAAACTGTCGTATTAGTAGGCCTTATAGGGATGCACAAGACAGGCTGCTCTGGAGAGACAAGACTTGTCCTGCACGTACCTAGCTCATCATGAGCTGGAAAGCGTTTTAATTATTATTATTATTATTATTATTATAACTGTTCTGCCTTCACAGACAGAACGCCAATGTGATTGGCTGGTGTTTGTCCATGAGCCTGCGTGCAATCAGTGCTCCGAAGCACATGCGCATGCTGGACAGTCCTGCATGTGACTCCTGCATCCTGTATGTTGTGGTCTCGATGTTCATGAAATGATGCTTTTTTTAATATCTTGCTGTTCACATGAATGCAAGACATGTGGTTGATGCAGGAGGCAGCGCAGTATATAGCAGAGCACATGCATGGTTGGAGCCCACAGACCATTGCCAACATTGTGTGGGCATATGGCAAGCTGAATGTGTGCCACCATGTGCTCATGTCTGCTGCTGCGCAATCCATCACCAGTAAGCCACCATGTCCTCCTCACTTACACTGCTGTAGTGTGTCCACTACATTGCTTTTGCCTCTCTGCGGCATCACCTGCTTGAGAGCAACTTTGTCATGACAGTGCTCCTGGAAGACTTGGCATGGTGTCATGCATTGCACCTGTTCCTGCAGGCTTGTCTATTGACATCTGAATGCATTCTTGAAGGCTTGCCTACTGATGTTTCAATATACACATCGGTGTGTTAATTGCGGTCTTCTCAGATTGCACAGCATTCCAGGGAGTTGAGTGGTGACTGTTGTTGAGAGTCTTTATGCATGTCTGACAATTTGCAGGCATTGTGCCAGCTGGTAAGGGCAGGGCAGAGCATGTGAGGCTGGAGGACTTCAAAGCCCAAGAAGTGTCTAACGTGACTCATGCCTTTGCCAAGCTGGGCACCTACAACACTGATGTGCTTGAGGTAATGTCAAGCAGGCACACTCTGTATCTCTTGCAATCAATGGGCAATGCCATACATGGGGTATCGGCAGTGACATGTGAAAGCGCAATTGTCTTGTCCCAGCATAGGGCTTGTGAGGGAGCAAGGTGCTGACATTCAGCACAAAGAGCAATGTCACTGCTCCTGCCTCTGTTGATGCAGAATGCTGCACCTCTCCTGAAGGGGTCTATTGTAGCCTGATTGATATGGGCTTGGGTCAAAGCAAATTTGTACATTATTTAGTTGCACAACAGGCCCAGGAATTGCTGCAACATGTGCTATTGCTGTTGTCAGTGTGCATTGTCAGTTATGCCTTGTGGCCCTCTGTGTTGGAACAATAGTATCTGGTGACCCACCTAGCATTGTTTTGCAGGCAGTAGAGCAGGAGATGTCCAAGCCAGAGAGGTTAAGGGACAGCACGACGCAGGGCATCGCCAACATCATGTGGTCCTTTGCCACCCTGCGTTTCTACCCAGCCAAGTTCATGACGGCCGCCTGTGTTGCTTTGGAGCACCGTCTGCAGGACTGCAACGACCAGGAGCTGTCCAACTGCCTGTGGGCTGTTGCGCGCCTTGCACACCACCCAGGCCCCAGCCTCATGACCCGCTTCTGTCAAGCTCTGGATGCCCTGGTACCCTTCGTCTTTTGCTGTTTGACGTTTTGTTGGGGTCCACGTCTGTGTGAGCCTGCTGAAGCACGCCTGCTTATGTCATAGGCAGTGGCCACCTGTCTGTGTGCGCAGGCACACACTCATATACCATCAGAGTTGTGCAATCTTGATGGTGGATTGCTCTATGATGTAATATGGCACTCATGGCGTCATACTCGCAACATCATGTTATTTTGCTCGAGGCGCAATAAACAGTCCACTGTGTACCCTTTGCAGTGGTCCCCACTCTTCTGCCTTACGTCCAGATTCTTATGTCAGTTTGTGTCTACAAATCAACGCTAGCACTGCAAGGACTTGCATATTTGATTGAGGTGGCATACATGTTGCAGCTGGCATCAGAGCGCCCGCTGGCTCTGCAAGCATGCGCCAACATGCTATGGGCGCTAGGAGTGCTAGGATCAGCCAACAATGCCACTGCAATGCGCATTGTTCAGTTCATGTCACAGAAAGACTGTGGAGATCTTCTCAGCACTCAGTACCACCAGCTGTTCCAGGTACAACAGAAATGCTTTGTCGTGAATGTCTGCAAGACTCGCATACAGAGTCATGCAGCTGTGCAATATCACTTGTCCATATACTGCTGTTGTGCTCACGGTTAGCAACGCTGTCTCGCTCAGTCACTCAAGCTTGTTAGCCTTTTTTTTTCATTTCTCGTTCCTTGCCCTGGAGATTCACAGCAGAGATCATGATGTGTTAAACATAAGCACAGTGTACTTCAAACTTTGCTTGTCTGCACTCAGCTGGAATGTATCGCACCGCAGCCTGGTGACAAGCAGTCTATTTATGCTGAGTTGGCACCCTTGACACATCTGCCACCATTGTTGCTTTTTAGCAGCTCATGTGGGCAGCAACAACAGACAGGTTTCCCCCAAAGGTGAGCATTGGTCTTGCAGGCGCTGCTGCTGGCACGCATTGAGGCACAGATGGCTGGCAACAAGCAGCTGGCCAGCAGTTTGCTCATCCCTGCTGCCCTGCAGGATGAAGCTGTCAGGTGCACTCCTCACCATTCCTTGCTACCGCTATCGAGATTTTGTTGCACAGCAGCAACATACTGTCAGACATACACTCTGTGGACTCATCTACCCAGCTGATTGCCCACATTGCCTGCCAGTGAGTCAAAATGCTTTGAACTTGCCAAGTCATAAGGTATGCTGTGCTGTAGCTTGTTGTGGTTTGCCTCTGGATCTGTGTCTGTCATTTGTGTCAGCACTCAAATCTGCCAGAAGATAGGGACCGCAGACTAGCATTTAGATCATGAGCAAATAGTCTCTAGGCGATGCTGCTACCCCAGCATTGACACGAGGTGCATGCAGACATTGGAAGATAATGATGCGCAGCAGCAGGGTGTCCATGTTCCACCAGGACGTGAGTGATGTCATAGCAGCCATGCAGATAGAGCACCAAATGGAGTATCTCGCAGAGGATGGCATTTTCTCTGTGGACGTGGCTGTTATCAGAGATGAACAGAAGGTTGCAATTGAGGTGGATGGGCCGTATCACTACACTCTCAATACGCATCAGCCTTTAGGACACACCCTGCTCAGGTCAGCTTGCTCCTTCCAGTGTCTGCATTGCAGCCACAATGTAGATGTATTGCTGTGGCTGCATCAGGAGTGCTCATCATTAGTCTGTCGGCCATGGGCTTGTCAGCATACAGGACTTGCTGCATTTGCCGAGTCTTCTTTGGTGGGCACAGCTTGTGGAGGTAGGAAAGCATGCAGTGCATGGCAAATACAAGTGCACTGTCCAATTTGGCGTAGCCCGTACAGGTTAGCTTTCTGCTGCATTGGTCCTTGGGGAAGCTTCAACCAATCTCAGAGCTGTTCGGATTCTGGCGCAATACTGCAATTGCTCTGAGTGCAGACCATTGATGATGAGTGAAACAACACTCAGCATCAAAGTATATTTATCACACAGATCATGAAAATGTGGTCAATTCCAAGCTTGCTGCAACACATTCAGGATGTGGCATGGTGGTTCCCAGAAAGCTTGAGACGTGACATGTCTGAGTGCAATGCAGGCGGCGCTTGCTAACGGCTCTGGGATGGACTGTGGTCAGTGTGCCCTACTTTGACTGGGGCCGCCTCTACAGTGGCCCTCGTAAGGTAGTGCTCACAGTTTTCTGTATGCGTTCACAGCCCTGTGCAAGACACAGGGTCATATGTGCAGTACAGGCTGCTGGCTGCAAAAGCTATACCAACACTGTGTTGTGCTTCTCTGCTGTCAAGCATGACTCACTGTTTGCCTCTTGGTTCCTGTTCTGTGTACTCTGAGAGCAGCATATGCAATCATGCGCTGTGCCACATACATACACAGAAATTTTGCAATGATGTTGATGTGGGCCGCTAACACAGGCATTTGCGTCACAGCTTTGTCAGCACTATGCATTGATTGAGCGTGGCAACTTGTATGTGTCGTCTGGTCTTTTGAGGTGGATACAATCCCTCCTGGCTGATGGTGAGTGGCAGTTGACTTTCAGATTGGATGCACAAGTTAAGTTGTCATGGTGTGCAACTTTGATCAAGCTGTGCTACGCTGTGCACAGGCAGCCTACCTAGCCAAGCTGCTGACACTTCACGGCGTCCATATTTCCAATTCGCCCATCCTCCAGCTGGATGCAGGCAACATGCAGCAGCATGTGCAAAGAGGCACACAGCTAGGCTATGATATTGCTTACAAGCCTGATCGCTCTAATGGGCATGCCTTATTTCAGTCTCCTGAGCAGACTGGCACCAGCCCGAGGCCTTCTTCTATGGACGTTGCTTGCAGGTAGCTGTTATATTTGCTATGATTATGCCTGGTCAGACTTGGTGTAACTTCGGTATGCCAACTTGTGAGCGGCGGCAAAGAGCGTTCTTTGTTGTTTGTTTTGCGCATGCATCTTGCTGCAATGACTGTTACGTTTTTGGCTACAGGCCAGCAACGGCTGCACAGGACCCAAAACTGAGAAAACCTTCTTATCAGGAGCGTATCTCAAGGAGTCAGTTTAACCGGAAGAAGGTGAAAGCCTTCCGGGCAAACACACAGGCTGAAGCCATTGCTGAACAGCCCAGCCGGTCAAAGGCATCTGGTGCTGATCAGACCTACGAAGCCGCTGACAGGGACAGAACAGGTGCTGCAGCATCTGATGTGCAATCATCAACCAGCAGTCTGCCGGCAGTGTCAGAACAGGAAGTACAGTCACAGGAAATGAATGGCTCCCCTCATCCAGATTATTTTGCAGACAAGGATGAGCACAAGACAGAGCAACAGGATGCTGGCAAGCTGTCATCATCTGATGTGGGACTGGACCCAACCTTGACTGAAGGGGCTTTTAACTCGTTCACTTGGACGTCAGTCTCAGCTGTTGAGCAGGAGGCAGAACCCAATGGACATGCTGCATTGTCACCAGCTGACGTTTTGCCAGGACGGTTTGATGGTGCCTCAGGCCATGATACACACAGGCAGAGCATGCTCCAGGAGCTTGATCGAACAGGAGCTGATGCTGACTCGTCTTGTGGTGCATCTGGCGCCTCAATAAGCAAGCCTGTCAAGTTGGGCTTGTCTAAACATGCTGTTAGGCATGGTGAGCTGCAGCAAATGACATTGGTGAATGAGCTTCGACCTCTGTGCAAACAGTATAGGTTGCCTGTAGCAGGCACCGAGCAGAGTGTCATTCAGCGCATTGTAGAACATGAGAGAACAATGACATCTGAGTCAGCATAAGCACTGCAACTTGTATGCAATGGCCACTCAACTGATGGCAATGAACCTAGCAAAAATGTGGATTTTACGTCTAGATGTCCATCTTGCAGCCCTGAGGTCTGCTGCCCATATCACGAGTTGTAAGCAGAACACACGTTAGGCTCTCTTACCTCTTGCCTGTTAGGGCGCATTTTCACTCACATAGCAATGTATAAATGTGCATGTGTTTCAGCAGAAAATGCAAGGCACAAATGAATAATGAATGCCTATACATGGCCTTTGCACATGAGCTCCGGCCCTCCCAAGTCGTCTTCCTTCGAAGGGTTTAATCGCATCATTCATGGGTGAGTGAAGAACCCCCTGCACTGACTGTCGGGCACCCATAGTTTATTGGGGTGATAGCACAAAGCTCATCGAGCCTCGATCGCCGAGCTGTGTGACCGATGCTGCTAGAGACTTGACCGGATGTCGACGCATGAGAAATTGGCAGTTGCAAGATACCAACGAATCACGTAGCTGCGCAGCCCGTAAGCCCAGTGCCCGACGCACTGGCACTTCTGGCCAATTTTTCAGCACCAAGCTCACACAGCCGCCAAAACACAAACCATTGACGCGTTGCCATACAGTCGATGAACCTAGCTTACGCAGGAAGCCTCGTGCTTCCAGCTAAAGTGCTGTTGATCACGTACACAACACCACGACACGTATGAAATCCACGCAAATATCTTATCGCAGATGATATTACCCTTTTCCACATGTCCCAAGCTTTACTGTGCAGTCAAAAAGATTGCTTGATGAAGCGAAGTCTGTGCAACAAGCAAAACTCTGCGTCAGTGCAATTGCCACTTGACTTTGTTGTCCTGCATACATATTGAGCAGGTGTCTCTGAAAGCTGTCACCAGCTCAACAGAGAGGGACCAAGACACATACAGAGCAGTGCAACTGCTTCTGATGGAATGTCTCACTAAGGACATCTGCAACCAAGTCAACATGCAGTTCATGTCATGCACTTGATATGCAAAATGTAGGAAAACATCATATACTCCCTGCTGAGTGTATTTGGCCGCAACCTTGTTGACAAGACATGCCATCATTGAAAGATAAACAGCAATAGAGCTTTTCGTAACTGCCAGAAAAGTCAAGAAAAGAAAGTTAATTCTTTCTGACGATAATGACAAAAACCTTCTGGAATGGCAGCCTGGAGTCATTGCTGCCACCTGGCGGTCTCAAGCATGTTGCAACAGAGTTGGGGAGGCACAAGTGGCACAAGCATGTGGCAGTACAATTCAGTTTTGGCAATATATCAGTGGTCTGTTCAGGTTGCATTGTCCACACAATCAGGGTGGCACACAGCTGCAAAGACTTTCTGACCCTGAAAGCAAGATCAGAAGCTATCATCAAAAGTCTGCTAACGACTGGCAGTTGTCGCGCGCTTTGCAGCCTGCACAAAGCCGTGTAAGGTGCTGTGGTGCTGGCTTTGCAGGCTTTCTGTAAGATGCCTGTCCAAAAAGGAGAGGCTTCTGCATGCTGAATTGAGCTTGGAAGCAACTTGTCATGTTGAGGCCTCCCAGCACTGGGAAGGATGGAGGGGCCATAGGCAACTGCTGCTGCTGCTGCATGCTTGCAGTTGTATTCAGACCCACTATAGTGGAGTTGAACTGGAGTTAGAGACGCTGCGGCAGAGGCTGCCAAGCTGGAGCTGATGCTTGCGGTGCTCATTCTGCAGGCTGTGCTGCAGCATGGGTGGTGTATTAGCTTCAATCTGGACCTCTGCAGTCTGAGATCATACCACTCTGAAGGGACCGCACTCATGTGCATACATGTTGCTATTGCTGTCCGGCTCAACAACTGCTTGGTCCAAGCTAGGATCAGTGCAGGAGAAGTAAGCTAGCTAGTAGCACACCTTCATGCCTCACTAAATTGATACTGTGCTTGGTGTAAATCAAGATTTTATAAGCGTTTGTTCATGATGCCCTGTGGCAATGACTCATGGCATCAGGGCTAAAATCATTCGCGTCACCCATAAGCAGGCTCGTGCTGGTACTTTCAGTCACATTTGTGACCCTTGACCTAGCAAAGCAACAGGCATGAACTAGCAGCCGTTTGCCCAACACTGACCTGGCTGCAAAAGCCTGCTGTCTGTACAGGCTTTCCTGTTACAGAAATCAAGCTTGCGCACACAGCAGTCTATGACGGCACATGCAGGCACCTGCAGAGGCTCACACAACATACAACAGTGCTTGTGCAGAGTACGATTACAGTATCTCTTGACTTTGACTTCAGTGCAGATCCACGAGCTTCTCTGCGATGTGAAAGAAGGCTGTCTCGTCGGCATTACTCATGCAATGCCTGTCAGCATGTTATTTTGACAGGCGTGTGCAGCCGATAAGCTGCTGCTCGGAGCAGGATGCTCGGAACGCAAAGTTGGTGCACTGCGGCATAGTTGTGATGGCTGTACGCACGACAGGGCTTCGGAGGGGGGGTTTTCCCCAGGGACCGGGGGTTCGGGTATCTATATGCAGGATAATCAATGCAACGTTTCAAGGAGGGAAAGGCAAAAGGGGAATGTCTTTGTGCTGTATTCCGTGCTGCTGCTGATTTCGCAAACATTATAGATTATGCGCAGTTTCATCTGGCTCACACTGGATTGCGATGGCTGTGACCTGCCTGGACGGATCTAGGTTGCGCGTGTTCTGTGTCATCGTCTTCACAGCACTTTCATGCCTGCTGCTGTGGCCGTTCGTCATCAAAAGTCTCCAAAAAGGGTTCTTTTGCGCCATTGATGCAGTGTGGGCCATGGACGAGGCTCTCAAGCGACAGCAAGCGCGCTTCGTCTTCACGCAAGACGAACTGGAAAATACTCCCATCTGGGTGGTATCTTTGGAAAGCGCTCGTGACAGGCGTTCAGCTGTGCTGGCAAACTTTCACCGTGAGAATGTCACGTTTGAGTTCGTGAACGCTATTGAAGCATCTTCTGGCATCCCGGCCGGCGACCTTCACCGCTTTGTGGGCCCGAAATTAGCGAGAGCAATCAGGCACGGAGAACGTGCACCAATTATTCGCGCAGAAACTGCAGCAGCTTTATCGCACCTGCACCTCTTTGCTCGCGTAGTTCGACAGCAAATCAAAGTCGTTATTCAGTTTGAAGATGACGTCATATTGTTGCCAGACTTCAAGGGAAAAGCTTTACATCTTTTTAATCAGCTGCCAGAAGACTGGGATTTCATGTACTTATCGGAGTGCCAGAAAACAGATGACTGGACTCCAGTCGGGAAATTCGTTGACACCGACATTTTGACTTTGAGACGAGGGCCATGCACGACGGGCTTTGCTTATCGTACGCCGGCAGCAACGAAGGTATTGCAACATGTTCAAAAGCATGGCCTGAGCTCACCGTTCGATGTGTTGCTTGGAAATCTTGCGTTCGCCAAGAAGATACACATGTACACAAGTTCTCATAGACTTGCCAAGTTCAGTCGGGTGGCCAGCATTATACAACATTCTGGTCACCACAATCAGACATTGACTCTGCCTCCTTGGGATTCTGCAAGAAGGGGTTTAAGACACACCAAGCACACGTAGAGCTGTTAGTTGCAAAGCGACATCTTCTGTTGCAATTATCAAACATTGGTTTCAAGCTTCCATTTAATTCTTCCTGTTGCCACTGCAGAAGGTCCTAAGGTACCAGGCTTCTTTGTGTTTGCATCGCTGTCATAGCAGCGCTGGCTAGTCATGTCAAATAGAAATAAAGCAATTGGTATTGTGTTCAGCTGGAAAAAGTTGACTGCTTCAGAATGCGCAGCGCCACAATAGGCGTTAGGTCTGTCAGCATACATATTCTTTCTATTTGCTTCAGGCTCAAGCAGGTGCTTGTGATGGCCAACCTGGTTATGTGTACTCACAGACAGCGCTGACCAAGAGATGACCCGCCAGAATATCACCCTGGTATTGCCTGAGCAGACTCGAATCTTTGGCATGTTTGGCCGTTGTGTTGTGTCTGGTCAGGCTGCAGACAGAAGCCCAGTGTGTGAGTCTGCTGCAATGACAGCAGCGTGATGGAAGATGTTGAGGCCAAGAAAGCAGGACTCAAGCCCTTAAAGCTGGCTACAATCGCGCCAGACCAGATCACGATAAGTCAAAGATGGACAAACAAGGCTATCAGATGCCTGTACATAACAAAGTGTCTGCCTTTCTGTATGAACCAAGCTTAGCAAGGTTTATAACTATAGTCCCCAAATATAAAACCCTGACCATCAAACCCATGTTCAAGTATGTCATATCAATGAGCTGGAGGGGTGGATGTGTTAGGGACACCATGGCCAATGTGTACAACCCTTTTCGTAAGTTATGCGGCTCAATTTCTAAGGACCGCCTCCGCGTCCTCTACAGCGCCTTCAGACACTCGCAGTTGCACCAACCTGATACACACAAATATTATGGTCATCTTTCTAACAGCCATTGCATGCCTATTGGACAGATACACCAATAAACCACATCTTTATTTTTGAGAGCGGTCTTGAAGACGCTATTCGAGAAGGCCCGTCTTCAGTGAACGTCTCAGAAGGGCAATGGATGCTCTGTCTTTGAGACCGTCTCTGAGACGAAGCTTCTCTTGACCGTCCCGAGAAGGACCGTATCATGAGAAGCCCCAGAGACGCAGCGTCTTAGATGATAACGGGGCGTCTCTAACCTGTTCAGCGCATTTATTAGCTTCTCCGGCGTTACACACCCCACCTGGCGTTACACAGTCATCTGGCATCCTGGTCATGAACAGGCTGCCCGGCAGGGCCACTTTAAATTGCCCATCTGAACTGCAACTGTACTGTTGGCAACTACTACATTAATACATCAACTTAGTGTTCACTGTGACAGCTTGAAGATCATCTGTTCACATCTGGCAACTGGTGAAGCTCCAAGTATGTTTTTTGTAAAATCACTCAACAGTAATACAACTCCCATGAGGGTATTTTTTTTGGGACACTGCACAGTATAGCTATCATATGATGCATGTGGTGCAACCACAGCTGCAGTACATATAAGCTGACCTCGACCTTTTTCTGACGGAACACCTGTTGTCATACCAAGAGCGCTGTGACTAAGTATACAGCTAGCAATGTACTGCTGTAGCCCATGTTCAGCAGGTTGTGAGTCAAGTGCTGTAGTCCAAATGAAGCAGGATTTTGCCACAGAAGGTCTACCATGTCTCAGGCAAAGGAACATGTGACAAACAGCTATGGCGCGAGGCGTTTGCATAGCCCCCTTATGGGCCTCTGCTGCTGCTGTTGCTGCTGTGTTGCTGTTGCTGCCGCCGCTGTGGCTGCTGCCCTGGCTGCTGCCGCACTGCAGCAGGCTGCTGCTGCAGTTGCTTCCCATCATATGGAATGCGGCAAAGTTCAGGCCACAAATTCAGCATGTCATTCAGTAGAAAGTCTTGCGGGGGCCCTTGTTTCCACAAGGCAAAGTGAGGACACACACATGCTCGCTGTGTGATGCTGTCAACTGTCATAGCTTGGCTGTCCGTAGCACTGCTCACCACTGAGAGGGACGGTCTCCCACACCAAATGCCGCATGGTTGCGCTTTTGGCCTCCTTGCCAGAGGGCTTGACAGCGTAGTATCTAACGGAAGGTAAAGGCTCCTCAGACTGCTGGTTGTCTTTGTCTGCCACCCGGACTGTAAAGATCATGTGCACCTGAACAAGTCAGTAAGTTCAGTATCAAGGCATGAACTGCACGTGCTCCCATGCCTAGCAACATCATTCTCTCGATGCAGTGCAAATGTCACTGGAGCGAGCACTGCAACTGAAGCTGTCACATACAGATTTCCATTTGGCAACTAGCACAAGCAGCTGCTGACTACTAGACAGGCAATATTAGACAAGCCATGCGTACTACAGCTGTTTTGAGCCTATGCCAAGGAAGCTGTGTCATTTCAGCTGACCTGTCCAAGCCATGGCTCATCAGCAGTCTCGCCTTGGATCTGAACATCATGCAGCATTGAATGCTGTTGGCCTGCGTACTCAGCAAATACCGCCTCCTTGCATGGCTTGACCAATGCAGCGTGACCGTGCACCAGGTCAGCAGTGCCATGGGCGAATGGAACACCAAGCACTTTTTTTAATGTTGACCTGCATGCGCAGGTTGACTATCATCTGTGCATAGGTTGACACTCACTGCTATGCATAGATGAATTAGCATGACATACAAGTCATGAATGCAGGTCAAGCTATGCAGGGAGGTGCCACCACAAAGACATCAGGTAACAGGAAGCAGTCATGACCTTCACTATTCTCACAAGGCAACAAAAGTTACAAAAAGTAAGGAAGAAGAAGAGCGGTACCATTTGTTCGCCAACTATCTGTTTGTGTTGCTGAGATGCCAACCATACAATGCTGAGGCAAAATATTTCAATGACAGCACCTCTGTCAACATGTCCTTCAGACTCAGGTACACCCCTGTGCAGCAACAACAATGCCATCAATGACCTATCAAGCCCCCCTCGTAAACAAGCAGATCAGGAAACATCATAATCTAATTCAACACCCTGCAAAGTGCACTTCCCTGCTGTGATGCAGGGACACAAGCTCCAGGGTTTACACACATCAAGACAAAGACAACTCACCTGTGAATCAGCTTCTCCAAAGTGCACAAAGTGCTGTCAGTATGTCTCGCAATTGCTGATAGCATGGGTACTCTGCAGAGCATGTCGTCAGCCTTTTGTCGTCAAAAGCCTTTTGCAATTGATGCAATAAAGTCAGCTTCAAGAGGAGGCTAGAATTACCAGCAAAGAGCACAACAATGGCGCCTGGCAACATCCCGTTGATAGCCAAGAATATGGTCTTCAGCATGCCTCGCCTTTCTTGCTGACATTTGGTGTTAGCAAAAGCTTTTGGAGACATAGCTGCCAGTGGATGTGTCTGTCATAGGCATGTACCTCAGCGGTAATACGCTCAGTGCCCAGTCCTTGGGAGGGCACGTTTGTGCCGTGGAGTACTCTGATGTAGATCATACGCTCCAGAATCATGCCTTCCAAACGGTTTGCTTCTGCCTTGGTTTGGTATTCATAATACAAATAATGCATTCTAAAAGATGCTTGCCCAGACCATTGATGTCCTGATGCAATACATCCTGTGGCATGGGAGCAAAAATATTGACCCAGAGCCAGCCAAACAGCACGCTCTGCAACAAGACAGTGATTGGGAGGATAATGCTGATGCTGCTGCAGCAATCAATGACTCACTGGGCCAGCAATCAGACCCCTGGAGGCAAGAACAGGCTCAGCAAAAGCTTTCCACCCTCTCTCTTCATCATACAAAAGTCTGTGCAGCACAAATGTGGCTCACAGACCTGCTCAGGCTAAGCACACATTGTAAGGCTTTGCAGTTTGCCCAAAGAAAAAGGGCGGGCTCACCTCTCTCACATCCTTCTTAGTTCTAAGGATGTTGCGGCTTTGTGACAACATGCTTGACAGCACACACATGCTTCAAATTCAAGCAAATCCACTTTTCAACAAGGTCAGCTGAGTAGAGAAGCAGAGTGCAATAGCATTCCTGGACAGATCTGCCTGGCATCAGCACAAGGTGTGTCCTGCAAGAACAGACACTGTTAGCTTAGGGTTTCAAACCCTAACAATATGTACTCATCTTGTGCTGGCTCATGTCATGCCTGCCCTCACATGCGGCTCGCAACTTGCAGCTGTTTCACAACCAGCCCCATGCCAAGCTGGGCAGCAAGCCGTGTCCTTTCCTTGAAGGTGACTAAACCCGTGTACTCACATGTGGCAGATGACAGCGTGTATTGTTGTTGTCAGGCGTGTGACGCACAATTACAGCTACATACCTGGTATTAGGCGTAGGTTTGGAAGTAGTGCAATGTGTTTGCAACCTTATGCTGTTCGCTGATGCCACTGAATGGTTCCCTGCAGGACAGCCTCAGATGCATGAAGCAAACTGACGTATCATACGGTGTCATAGACCCTACTGCGGCACAAGAGCCACCTTTACCCCATGCAGCCATTACAACCTGTGCTTTGCGGCCTGCAGAGTCAAGATGCGTGCCATCACTCCACATCATCACCATGAGGATTGGGTGGTCCCATTCCAAAATAATCCTTGACACAGCAAGCTCAGTAAGCTTCAAGATGTGTCATTACTGCTGACTCAACGCAAAGAAGGACTACCTGCAGCGGCAGCCATCTGTCACCGCCAGAAGCTTCATTGTAAACCCTCTCACCGGCCGTCGACTCTTTCTGTGCCTTGGGGAACAGCGTGAAAGGCTCATCACTGTTGCTGATCATATCTGTCATTGACTGCCAAAGGTTCTTGCAAACTGAAACAAAGACTGGCTCACTGACTTGCAGATCAGGCCCTATGCCTATATGTTCCAACTCGCTGCCAGTGCTGTACTGGCTCATGGCTGTTTGCCAAGATGCCGATGTCCTAAAGAGCTCGCTGGGACTGTGACTGTGATAGCCATACTTCATGAAAAGCTGCAGCCAGCAACCAATATCTGCAGCTGCAGCATCAAGTATCTCCAGAGCTAAACGTCATGTGCACAGTGGTATGCATAGTAGCGTCTGCAGCAGAGCAGGTGCTTACCTGAGAGACGCTTCATCAGAAATGCCATGACCTCAGCCTCTTGATTAGGCTCAGGGCGAGCAGATTCCTTGTCTGTGTCCATTTGCTGCATACTGCCAGCTATGTAGTCAAGCATGTGGTCACAGAGGTCTTGCTCCTCTGAAAAGTCTGCAGTTGGGGTGACATAGCCTGACTCAAGATCCTCGTCAGCTGGTGGCAGTGCGTGACCTGGTGGGGACGCGTCTCCAAGACATAGCTAATGCTGTCGTCAGGATTGCCACAACAGCCTCAGGTTTGATGGTTTTTTACCTGAAGATACCATCGACTACACGCTTCGCACTGCTCTTGTCCGGCGTCCGTTTGCCAGGTAGTCATTTGGCCACTTCGCGCAGAGAGTGATCATGATCTCGGCTATAGAGAGAGAGAGAGACATGAGAGATTACAATGCTTTAGCCAGCCAAGTCTGATCACAGATAGAAGAAGACAAACGTCAAATTAGGAGGACATCAAGACAGCTTAGAACAAACTTGAAAACTTGCATGTGATCTTGTTGTGCAAAAAAGGACCGCATGGTGTCAATGTTCGTGGGAAACAAAGGAGCATACTGCTGCCTAAGTGCATGGAGAGCCGGACACTCAAAAATCATGTGCATTTCATCTGCAACAGCCACACCACCACAATGTGTGCACACCCTATTGGCCCTGGCAACATGCTGGCCTCCAGCAAAACGGCCAAGAACAACTGGCAACTGACGAAAACCAAGTCTAAACTGTAGAAATCGTCGCATGCGCCTACCAGAAACAGGTAGCTGACAATAGCGCCTATGCTGGCTGAAAGGCTTAAACCAATGATGGTATGTGCATGCGACAACCCCAACAGTAGGAGCTGCCCTAGGACAATGCAGGGCATGTCATGGGTGCCGTCCAAATGCTGACGCAGGCCCTTCACAATTGCACCAACCTCCAAAACAGGGATAACACCCCTATCATGAGGCATGGGCTGCCAAATGGACTGCAAGCAAGTAGCTATGGAGCTAGAAAAGTTCTTGGCAGAATCCCCAGCAGAATCAGCATCATCAATATTGTCAAGCAAGATCGTGTGAAAAAGCGACCCAACAGGACTAGCAGCTATTTTGTTTCAAAATTCAAGAGTCCGCTGCCACCAAAAAACCTGCAGAGGCGACAACCCTAATTCCTCAAGCAACATAGCACTAGGTGTAGTATACTTGACTCACAGATGTGCTTAAGGTATTTGTCATAGATGGATTGTAAAGCAGTCCGTGCCTTCTTTGCTGCGCCACAGGGGCTATGCATGCCCCATAATTTACAGCCGTAATGCAGAGATGGCACAAGGATGCTTTGCAACAGGAAGAGTTTGAGGTTGGCCGTGTTGCCACACTGCAGTTGAGAATGCCTCTGCTGCACCACAGCCCAAGAGCCAGCTGCCTTTGCCTTCAGAGGGGTGATAAGATGAGATATTTCCCCCGATGCATGAAAGTGCAGACACAAGTATTCGAAAGTGTCAACACGCCTCACTGGATGGCCATTGCAAGTGAAAGCAACTGCCGCTAAAGTAGGTGACCTAGCCGAAGATTTGGACACCACCATCACTTTCGTCTTCGCCAAACTGATCTCCATGTGCAATGTGGCACAGTAGCTAGAGAGAGAGAGAGAGAGAGATTACAATGCTTTAGCCAGCCAACAAGTCTGATCACATATAGAAGAAGACAAATGTCAAATTTGGAGGAAATCGAGACAACTCAGAATAAACTTGAAAACCCGCATGTGATCTTG
>JAABUL010004890.1_pt1 | contig 17345 bp, 8 predicted proteins | sample 5559151 | NCBI WGS metagenome assembly JAABUL01 (sample SAMN10711876, study PRJNA513368) | rock metagenome | isolation source: Antarctica rocks | place: Antarctica: Victoria Land, Pudding Butte sud | reverse complement strand
GAATGCATTGCTCGACAGTGGCGCAGGTCGTCCATGCACTCGGAAGGGTCCGCCATTCGGCTGGTGGGACAACATCCTAACAAAGGTGCTATGCAGTTGTCATGATCTTGCGTTGGTAATATGTCACTTCGGCATACCGAGTTTTCCAAGGTGAGTGGTGCGAGGACGCAATGTTTCAAGCCGAAGAAACAATGTCGACTGTGGACCTGTATAATATAAAGTAACTGTGTATCCTGTGTAGGGCATGGGCTCTTGGGCTGTCCCAGGTCACTGGGACTCGCGGAGAACCTGGCAAGTAGGTGCAGATGACCAATAGGAATATTACCACGGGATCTCCGGTTGGGGAAACAGGTCCGCCCCAGGCTTGATGTTAGTGCTGATGGCGAGTGCTAGCACGCCGCTTGGCTTCGCTTGCAAAGTTCCATGGATTGGTCGTCGGCAGATCAAGTATTTGGACCTCGAACTTTGGTCGAACAGCAACATGCCAATGCTGTAGCAGATGTTCTTTGTGTGCCAAAGGCTGAGTAGACGAGGTGCGTTGTTAGCTCCGTACGAAGCTCGACCCATAAGTCCTGGTCATGCCAAGACCTGCGCCGATAGGGGACGTTTAGGGGCTACGGGGTGCTAGGAGAAAACAGACAACTACTAGGTGCGGTTCTAGTGGGTAGGAAGGATGATTGATTTTGGAAGCCGCAGAAGAACCTAAATAGTTCTTCTAGTCTCTAGCGAAACTAGTTCTAAAACTATCTAGTTCTGAATCTTCTGGTCACATTATTATTGCTCGAAATAAGAGCTCTAGCGATTGCAGAAAACAAGCAGAAAACAAGCAAAAAGAACACTATCTAATTTTATAGAGAAAATCTGAGAAACAATCTATTCTTTAGATCTTCTCCGCTGCAATTCCGCGAGTCTTTAGAACTATCTGAACTAGATTTCTATATATTGTTGCAGTTTTTAATTTTTTAGTGTTTTTAAAAGCTGTATCTAAAGTCTTCTTAACTAGTATAGATATCGTAGTTGCAGTAATATTTTGAAGTATCGAATTTTTCAATATACAAATTGTGTAATTTGTCTAAATCTGATCGGCGTAAATGTAGTAATCTTCTATTTTCTTGATTACTTTTCTTGTTTTTTTAGAGTCGATAATTACTAGAACTCTTGCAGTCAATATTAGAATATTTGCAATCTCTTCTATTAGATAATTGAAAATTTGATTGAACTTCGCTAATTTTAGAAACTAGATAAATATCTTGTCTATTAAGTAATTTATTATTGAAGAAACAAACACAGATATTTTGAGAAATTGCTAAGAATATTTAAATTAAAATAGAATTTCTAGTTTCAGATTTATAATAGTATTACTTTCTAGAATAGAAATAGAGATAAAAGTAGATATCGAATACTGAGAAAACTTTCTTATATTTGTCGAAATCTGATAATTTCTAATATCTTTATTTTTTGTAATTTCTAGCTGATTGAACAAAAAGCTCTACTCGAAAGTTGCAAATTGAGTTGCTGCACTATCTTTTGTAGTCGAAATTCTTTTTATAAATTTCTTAAACAATTTTTTATTACTAAAAGATTCGAGCAATATCTATATATTTTGATCTAATAATTTTTCAAAAATACTGTCTAGCGAGAATAACGTGCTTCGATAGATTAGATTTTTTATTTTTTGAATTTGTTTTTAAGCTTTTATCTAGTCGCTAAAATATATACTTCGGACTTGCTCGATTGCTAGAAAAGACAATATCTAAAAATATTTAATTAAAGATTCAAAAATAAAGAAGAATCTTAATTGAATAAATAGTTTAGTAGTTGCATCGAGAGCTTCAAGAATCTGTTAATTTGTTAATTAAATAATCGACTAAATAATTGTGTTTAAAACTCTATTCGATAATAAATTACTTTGAATTGAATTAAACTAAGTAGTGACTTCTGTTAATATAGCTGTAATAAAAGTAACAACTTGTTTTTTTGCTGTTTGTTGAGTTATTTTTCTTATTGTTGGAACTCGATTGTTTTGTACTAAGCAAAAAATATTGTTATATTTCTTGAGCTTCTTTGTGCAAGATGCAATTTTTATTTTTGTTGTATTTTTATTTTTATAGAGTAGAGTTCTATCTACTATCTTGTAGAAAAACTCTTTAATAATTTTGTTTATTTTCTTGACTGTATAATCTCTTGATTTGCGATTAAATCTAATAATTTTATTGCTGTTAAAGTTTTCAAGCTATTTGAAGACGTTCTCTTGATCGAAAATTTGTATTATATTGATATAATAATTTTGTAAAAATATATAGAAAAATATATTCTTAATCTTTGTCGAAAAGAAGTTGAAGATTTTGTAGTTATATTTGTATTAAACAATATTAACTAGCTTGACTTCAAAATTATCTAGTTCTACTCAATTGATTAACTTTTCGCAATAATTTAATAATGCAATTTCGAAATCGACTTTGTAATCAAAACTATCTAGAATCGAAGACTTGATCTATACTAAGTAGAGAGAGAAGATTTTACTAGATAAAGCTGCATCGCGAGATGCTATCGCTATAGCTATATACAATTTGTTGACTAGCTAGTAGTTGATAGAATAATAAACAAAATTTGATAATATAATTTGAAGTAAGTAAAAGAAAGATAATAGAAAAGTAAAAGTTGTTTAACAAGAGACTTGATTGAATTTTTTGTAAATTGAAGTAAAATAAAATAAAGTAAAATAAAGCGAGAACTAAAATGTCTACAAAAATTCGAATATTAAAAAATAATAGAGATTTTGATCGAAAAGCAAATATTTATAGACTGCGATTGTTAAGACTATAAATATTGATACTAAATATTAGAGCAAAGATAAAGCAAGAATAGTATACTACAAAACAAAAAAGAAATTCTCTTGCGTCTTCTTTTGTTGTTTAGATTTTTGCAGTAGTTAATAGATTGTAAAAAAATTGTTTTTTATTCTATTAAAAGTCAAATAATTGATTCGCGAAACAAATAGTTTAAGATAATTTTTATAAAATATATCTCGAATCTTGCGATTATCTATATTTAGTTGTTTGAGAATATATAACACTCTATAATTTCTATATTTCAATACTATAAAAGAGTTTTTCTATCTAGATTCCAATTTGATAATAGTTTTCTAAAATATAAAAACGTAGTTTTCGAGATCGAATTTAGCTTTTACAATTTTTCGATTGTAACAAATTGCTTTGCTTTTCTTTTAAATCTCTAACAACTATTGTATAGTGTTGTGCAATTGGACTTTGTAATTGAAGTATTGTTGTATTAGTGTAGCATACAATAGAGACTAAAATAACTAGAATGTTTGCTTGTAGTTTGAAATAATAACAATTGCGCTAGTGTCTACAGAGATTGCAGTCGATAGAATTTAATTTAATAGAATTTTTGTCGAAGACATATCTAAATAAGTTATTAATCAAAAGTTTAGAGATTCAATAAATTTAGAAAGAGTTATATTCTATTTTGTTGAATTTTTTCGCAAAATATTTTTAAGTAGACAATTGTTGATTTCTACTATCTTTGTGCTCTTTGACAATTCTGATAGACTATAATTAATAAGTATCTTTTGATTGCGTAGTCAGTTATATAGTTTCTAGTTATTGAAGTAAGAGTCGCGATCGCAATAAATAGCAATTGATTTTCGATATAATACAAAAACTATTTTTAAACAATTGATAACGTTTTCTGATCGATCAGTTTTTGTAATATAGAGTATCGAGAATCGACTAAAGTAATCAACTATATAAAGAATATATCTTTTTCTGTCTGCGATAATCTCTAGAGAATCTATAAAATCTATTTCAACAAGCTAAAAAAGATAGATAATCTTTATAGAGTGTAATAATTGCAATTGAATAACTAGATTGTGTTTTGCACAAGTCAAGTATTTCTAAATATATTTTTCGATATTTGTTTGTTGTTTTGGTCAATACGCAATTTTCTGTAGCTTTATTAGTATTTTTGTCTTTGTTTAGTGTTTGTCTTTATTATATATTTTTTCTAAAATCTCTCTTATCTTGCTTTTAGAAATATATAGTAAATAAGAGTTTTTGTAATACTTTTATAGAGTGTCGTTCTTATTTACTTGATAGTCGAACACTAATTGAAGAGTTATTGCGTCGAAAAGAGTTTTGTTTTGTAAATAACAATATATCTTTTCAAACTATATAAATTGTTTGTAGACTACTACTTATAAATTCGACTCAAAAATAGAGATAGCGATAAGAGCAAATATACAATTACTATTAAGTATATTTTAATATAGAACTTTCTCTTTTTGCAAAAAATTTAAGAAGTCGAGAAATGTGCTGTATCTTTTCTTTTTATTTTTCTATATTTATAATAAATCTTGCTCTCTCAAAACTTTTAGTTCGTAATTTACTATAAGATTAGAACTATTACACGTTTTATTAAATACTGTTTTTGATAGATTGTCGACAATCTTGTTTCGATAATCAGAAATATACTTAATAATAATATTTAATTTTCTGAGTTTATCTGTCCAGTGTTTATAAATTCTTTTATAGAGATTGAACTTAAGAAAGTAAATAAGAGATTAATAATTTGTGTAAATAACAATTTGATTATAAAAATGTTTGCAAAGATAGTTGTATTGCTTCGCGAACTTAACTATTAAATATAGTTTTTTCTTATAGATAGAATAGAGTTTTTGAATCGACAAGAAAATAAATAAGTTGTAGAGTACAAATATTTTTATTGAGAGATTTTCAGAATCTTCTTTTCTAAATTGAATAATCGTCAATTCTGTTTCAAATCCAGAAACATCTGTGTAGAAATAAATAATTATAGATAGATCGATACTATATATTGTTGTCTTTGTAGTATACTTGATTTGTAGAATTTCGAACAAAAGCTGTTTTAATTTATTTTATCTTTATTTTATTTTTTTTGTCAATTGTAATAGAAATCGAGCAATTTTCGAGAAATTCTTTATCTATTGTCTAGTAATATCTATTGTTTTCAGAAACGTGCGCACTTCGGTTGCATCTATAAATATAGATTATTTTATTATTTTCTCGATTCGATTATCTAGTATATAAACAAAATCTTCTATTAGATAAGTAACTTCCAAAGCTTTTATTTTGTTTATAAACAATTTGAGTTTCTTGAACAACAATTTTAATCTTGTTTACTCGATTTGTGAGAAAAAATAGTTTTTTAGAAAAATAAATAGATAATCGAAATTGCAAAATTTGTCGAAAAAGTTATCTATATAGAATATTAAAGATAGCGGAACAGCCGAGTTGTCTAAATAAAGAAGTAAAAACTTCGATTAAAATAGCAAGATAAATTCAAACGTTCTATATATTAGTTTTGTTATTGTAAATTTTGTCGATTGCAATTCTTGTTGCATTCTAGTTGATTGCAGTTAATCGATACTAGAGATAATAAAAACAAAATAATATTTGTTTTCTTGATACAACAAAATAGTATAGTATATATATTTTAGATCTGTTGCAAACAAATAGCTATAATAAGAATCTAATAGATAATTGTAGACTTTCGTTGAGAGCTCTAAATAGATATCTAGTAGATTTTTATATATTCGAGAGTAGTCAAATATTACTTTGAGCTTGTTCTCTAATTTGAAGTTCTCAATTTTGTTAACAATAACAATTCTTGCATTTTATTGAGAGAATCTTTTGTTAACTAGTTTTGCAAATTTATAGACTCTATTATCTAGTCTATTTTTGACTATTTTTCTCAGTTATTACTTAGTATATGTCGGTTATCGTTTTTGGATTGAATTTAATACTAATTTTGTTTCTAATTTTATTCGCATTCAATAGATAATAAGATCGGTATATAGAAGATCTATAAGATTTTTTCTATTAAGATAACAATATTTGTAGAGAAGTTGTAATATTTTTACTCTATCTTTTTTTGTAAAAATTATCGATTCTAATTCTAAATCTATTTGTCTAGTTTATAATTCTAGCTTGTTTAGCGAAAAAATAGATCTGTTTTTAGTATTTTTGTATATTTGTTTTCTAGAATATAAGTTGGACAAGACAAATAAAAAAATTGAGATAGATATTTCGAAAATACTAAACGCGAAAATTGACTATTTAGAGCAAAAAATAATTTCAAATCTATTTTTTTGGAAGTCGAGAAAATCAACTTCTTAAGACGCAAAATATTTAGATAGTTTATAATTGTTTTGCTAAGAATTTATCGAAAATATATTATAGAGTTAGCAATAATTGAAGCTTGCACAATCTTCTCTATATTCGATAATTTATTATTAAATAACAAACTTGAATTGAAGTCTAAACTCTTATTTTTCGACTTTACAATAGTTTTTGAAGACAGTAAAATAATCGCTCTTGAATATATTAGAAGATTGTAATTGCTATAATATACAAACTCTAATTTAACAATATTTCTAGTTGCTTCTTCTATTTTGAAATCTTCGATTTGTATTATTGACTGCTAAATTTCGATAATAGCGTTTATAGTATAGAGTTATAGAATATTTAGAAACAGACGTTTCTAATATTTGATATTAGAAACGACAAAATATTTTATAGTTTTTCAAACTTTTTTTATATCTAGTTTGATAGCTATTCAATAATATAGAATTGTCTTTCTATAATTTGTTGTCTCTATAAATAGACTTTAAAATTCTATCTTAGCTAGAGATTTTAATTCTAAGTTTAGTCGATTAACAATTTCTATAGACGCGATATTTATATTAGACTTTTGATTAATCTAAACTCTTGATTTGTCTAGATTGACAATTTTTTTTTCTATTTCTATTTGAGCAGAAATACGAAACGTCTTCTCTATATTTACTATATTTCTTAGTAGACAAGTTTAACTATTCGTTTAAGATATATCGACAATGTAAATACTTATATTCTGTTGCTAATTTTGATACAGCGGCTAGATAGATTGCGTCGACTAGAATTGAGATTAAAATAATTGTAGCAATTGTGTAGATTGAAGTATACTTGATACTTTCAAGTTTTAAATAGAAGATAGATTGTAGAATATAGATAAAATCTAATTTAATAGTTAATATATAGACTAGTATATAGACTAAAAAGAATTCTAGATTTATTGTTGTAACGTCTACTTAGCTTTAGACTTGCGCTTTTTGATAACGCAAATATATAGATATTTTAGTTTCTTGCAAGTAGTAGAAGATCAAGCTAGTTAATCTATTTAAAATATATCTATCTTGTTGTTCTTGAGAATTTGACAAATAAATACTAGTTTATTATAGATATCAATCTTGTCGTTTATTATATCTATTAACAATACTAATTCGGCAATCTTTTCTATTCGCTTAATATCTTTCTTACGCGGTTTTTTTTAAATTGTCGACTTAGCGATTTGATCTATCGACTATTGCTGTTGCGAGCTTAATTAAAGAATAAACTCAATATAGATTTTTTTGTTAGAATTATTGCTTTTTTCAAGAAAAGCGTCTATCTGCTTTACTTTTTTATTAAATAGTTGCAACTCTAATGTGCCAAAGATTACAAATAAAGTTTTTGATTGTATAGAGTATTTAGATTTCGAGATACTAGAAATTATAACAACTAATAATATTGTCGAACTAGATAGTTCTATACTATATAGTTGTACGTTGCTATTACAAGCGTCAAAGAAAGCAATCGCAAAAATAGATTAAAAAGAATTTTCAAAAACTATATTGCGAAAATAGAATTGCTCTTACGCAAAAAGTGTAATACAATAATAAGTAAAGATAGTACTATACTCTATCTTTTTGTATTTTATATATAGAGAACTATTTTTACAACTTTTTTATTGTTTTGAGTTGTTAACATAAGAATTTTTTGATATCGATTTATTAGAAAGCTCTCTATAAGTGTCCGCACTATTATAAGATAAAAAAAATCGATTCTTAGAACATCTTTTTCTATTAAATAGATTCTAATAAAAATTTTGCTAATAAAAAGATATTGACAATTCTAAATTTTTTGATCAATAAACAAATTTTTTTGTCAACTCGATAAATCTGAAGTCTCTTTGACAATCTTTCTAACAATCTGAAAAAGATAAGAGCACTCTTTAATAAGAAAGAAACAATAACAAAGATTCAAAATTCTATATTTCAAATAATTGAGACTAATAGATTGTTATAAGTAAATTTAATTGTATCTTCGATATAGTTTTCTATATCAAAATACAATAGAAGTCGAGCTTTTTATTTTTGAACTTCTCTTTTTAAAATTTTTTGATTTCAATCTTAGTATATCAAATCTTTTTTGCTAGATTGTACGTAACTTTCAAAAATCGATCGATTGTTATTATTGTTCGAGTAATTTTTAATCTAATATTAGTGTCTGCTAGATCTCTTACAAACGCTCGAATTATTGTATTAAGTATTGTCGACTTTAAAATAGAAAAAACAATAATAGAAGATCTATCTTTTTTTTTATATACTATATTATAGATACTACTCTCTAATAGTAGAATACTAATATCTTATTTTTTTGTTGTCGAAGATCTACTAGTTTGTTATTAAAGTTTACTGTGTTTACTTTCGTAATTTTTTTAGAAAAATTCTTTTTAAAAATATTATAAAAAATAACTATTCTCTCTGAAGTAGATTTCTTATCTATAATAAACAAAACTATTGAATAGATTTCGATATAAACAAAAGTATTCTTGAAAATCAAAAAATCGAACGCTTGAATATATTTCTCTAGTAAGATAGAATTATCTAATTTTTTTCAACTCTCTAGTTCGAAGTTCAGATATTTTAACTATCTATATACAAAATTATTTTTCTTAGTAAACTAATTGCAAAACTTGAAGTTCGAGTTTTGTCGTTTATAGATAAAAGATATAATAGAAGACTGCAAATACAAAAAAGATACAAAAATATTTGAAATAGTAGACAAAATTAAAAAGTTTCGATAAGTGCTCTTTTCAATAGTTGTAATATTTCTATTACTCGAATAGCTCTTGCTCTGTTCAAGACTGTCAAAAGATAGAAATAATAATAACGCATTTTTCTGACTTGACAAGAATTCTAACTATCTAATTGTTAGAAACGAAGACATTTGATAAAGCAGATTATTGAGTTTTGCTGTCTTCAAGAAGTGTTCAAATAAATGCGTAGACGTAGATGTGGATGTCAATTCCGATAAAAAAAACAATTCAAAAGACTTTGTGTAGAACTGTTTGAGAGACAATCTCGATTTCGATTTGTTCGACAACAATCGATTTCTATTGATTTAAGTGCTTTCTTGATACTGTAATCTTCTAGATAGAGGCTTTTTGGATGACTCTTTCTGCATGTGCTGGGTCGATTGATGTGGTGTTTGCAGAACTAGGTGGACGGTAGGTTGCGAAGACGACTAGGTGGACTGTAGGAACTGGAATGACAAACGAATTGACAAGGTACTCTAACACGATCTTTTTCAGGACCACAAAGGAGTTCCGTCGAGATTATCAGAAAACAGACAACTACTAGGTGCGGTTCTAGTGGGTAGGAAGGATGATTGATTTTGGAAGCCGCAGGAGAATCTAAATAGTCCTTCTAGCCTCTAGCGAAACTAGTCCTAAAACTATCTAGTTCTGAACCTCCTGGTCACACTAGATGCTCCATAATCCGCAAACCTGTCGCCTGGGCGACAACTTCTAGATACTTTAAGGGCGCCTGGGGGGTTTTTGTAATCATCCTAGTAGTGTATTAGGAGTCATTGCATAAACAAATGTTAGCAATAAATAAGGCTCTCGACACGAACCCCTGATCACTTCGAAATAACTATAATGTTTTATCAAGATCTAGTTAGAGGATTTTCATTCTTTAAAATATCGTTGAACACGCGATATTTTGAAGTTAAGAGGCTGAGTCAACTGTATTATACAATACCAGGAGTTGCAATAAGGTACGGTAGGGAGCAACGATCACACGATCCATATTACCACGATTACCGCAACCACAACGCACGTGTATCGTGCGATTATGCTTTACCCAAAGTAAACTTTGCGTAAAACGTCCATATCTGCAATCACAATTAACAAAGCGTTGATGTGTATACAATGGTGCAACTACCGAGTCGACTATTGCGGGGTACTATTTATTTTTACAAGCGAAAGTCTATCTTGTTTACGATATCGTCAAATTTCAAAATATTTTTATTACAATATACTATTCTTAGGCTTTGAAAACAAGTAGATCTTTCTATAACGAGATATATGTGTAGATTTATAAAGCATTGATATATCTATCAGGTGTGTCTCTATCAATAAGAGGCTCTCCATACTAATTGGCGACAAAAGATAATACGAAAAGCGTTTGTAAAAACCCCCAGGCGCCCTTAAGGTAGTACTTCGGGCGGTCTCCAGTTAACCACACTAGTGGCGCTACTAGCGTCGACCACGACTTTTGCTGCAGACCTCCGTACTGAGATCACGATCGCGGCTTAACAGCTTGCCAAACCGGCAGTCAACGATGTAGATCAAGAGCGGGCTCCAGTATCAGACGCCGCAGATGTACCCCAGGGCCTTCCGCCCAATCCTGCAACGGATCAACACATCAAGCGTCTGGCGCAGAGACCATTAGAGACCAATGGCAGCCGGAGTGTGATCCTCTTGCTTCTCCGCATGTGGAGTACGCCAAACACCCTGCTTAGACCGGGATAGATCGTTGACGCGCACAACGCATCCTGGTTATAGTCGACCTTGATCCGTCATGAGCAGAATCAAATTGATTCCTTGCCATGCTGGTACGTTCAGCAAAGCGGAGAAGACGACGCTGGACATGAGTTTACCAATCATTCGTAGAAGTACTTCGTCGAAGTATCCACAATTGGGTGATCGCTGGCAATCTGATGAGTTTCGCCTGCTAGTCTTGGTGGCGTCGCTCGTTGCCGAACAGGCTTCTCCGCAAAGGCTCCTCGGTACATACGAGCAACTCCCGTCTCCCCATCAAACCATCACCCTTCTTCTGTGATCCTTTGCATCTACTCCACGTTACTTGTTTTCTTCAGACACAACAACATGATTGAGGATAGGCGGTCGCTAATTGATACGATGTGCGACTGGGAGTGCGGAATTGCTCAGTGCACAAAGCTAGTCGCCAAAGGCCAGCACATATATGCCATAACGGCGCCATAGAACGCAGTCGTTCAAATGGGCATCCGACGGTTTGGTTGACTTGAGTGGGCTCGTGCCAACTGGGCGCTTGCGATGCTGGGATTATTGGGTGATCAGACGTGCATATGCCCGATGGACAGGCACATGGAAGATCGACACACAAACGAGGCCGTATCTCCTTCCCTTGCCCTGTTTGAATATTATTCATGTACGTTAAGGTTGTCCATGCGCATCCAGCATGCAGATGGCCAGCCGGAAGGGCCACTCATCATCCTGCCCTTCCTTCTGCCAGCCAATCGACTTTCATCGCGACCACCTTACCCTTTCGGCTGCATACTTCTATCAGCAATATGGTTCATTGATATTCGTTGTGCCTTTCGGCTATTCCACGTCGTGTTTCAAGTTTCCATATCCCCTCCAGACAATCTTTTCTTGTTGCTTTTGCCCGTGACAGAAGACGAGCCCTGCCCCCTTGGATCTCTGGATCATGACCCTTCATCTGCCATGGGTGCCACTGCTGTCGGCCGCCCGGAGCGGGATCATGAAGGCCAGCTGATTACTAAGTTTAGGGATGTATGACTCGCAAGCAGCCTGACTTGCGAGGATCAGGAATCCGTCAAGGTCATGGTGCTGGAGGATGTCGATATCCGACAACCCCAGTTGAATCATCGTTTTGATTGGTCTTTCGGTCGAACGCAGCTAGTCGACTCTTGGCATGTCCATCTTGCACGTCTCAGACCACCCTCCTCTAAGACATGCGACTCCTAGATGGATTCATGTATGTGTAGTCGAAGGATTCCCAGTGACTGCTCAAGACCCGCTTTATTGGACAGCAGGGCTATAACAGCTCACTCGCAACCCATAAGCAACAATCTATACTTTCAAAGTACGGCCGTACGCTGAAACCGGCACTTTCATGGATGCCGAACCTATATACTTTTCTAGGCCTCTTGACCGACGGCTCGGTGGAGAAAAAATTTGATATCCATCCTCGAGCATGCCCGTGACGCTGAGCGGGGTCCTTGTCAAGAGGACACTCGATATTCATTCGTGGGCCTCCTTTACATGTCTCTGCCAGTCTCGACGCAAGCCCAGGTGCGTTCTGCCAGTGGAATACTTTCCTCCCCACTAGTTCCCCAGTTGACCTGTGGCTACTGCAGAGAGGGATGTTCGACCATCCTGCTCAGCTTTCCAATGTAGGCTCTGCATTCCGATTTTGTCCGCGGCTGATTAAACCGTTCTTGAGCTAACGATTTAACCTGACGACCCATCAGCGAACGACCCTTATGGACTGACTGCTCTCGGAAAGTTACTTCAATCAGTGTCACATCATAGCACTGATTGTTCTGATTGATGATGGGGTGAAATGCTCCTGTAATGAAATTTCTTTGCATTGGTGACTAGAAATCAGTGCTTACTTCTCTTATTGTTCATCTGGTACACCTTCCCATGAATCGTGGGTTCACATTGCAAACCTCGTTGCTCTGCTCGAGCTGTCAGCGCAATTATAAAGTCCATCACAATCCAGAGTTGTAGTGGCACAACAAGAGTGTTTTTCTTGTACTTTCTTCAACCCTTTCAGCGATCAAGGATCAGCTGTGGTCTGGCAGCCATGGAGGTGCCGAACAACCAGAGTGGACGCGAAAGATATCACGCTGATTACATTACCTATATCTTGTTCTTTGGCTGACGTACCTTCGAAAACCTACTCTTCCCTCAACCCTCCAGAGCATGGTACATGACCCTTACGATGGCGTCCCTGACACCGACACCTTCATGTTCTGTCTACGCCGCGTATGCTGAGAATGGGTACCCCACTTGGTTCCTTCTTGCTTCCCCACTTGTGCAAGCTAGGGGACCTGCCCCAACTGGATGCCATAGCCGATCATTGTGAGCCGATGCAGGATAGCACGAAGCCGATCAGCCCAGCAGAAGTGCCTGAAAAGGGCACAACGTATCACCAGAAGCTACTCCATGGCAAGCAAGGCAGGACAATGAATCCATGGTTGCAGCGTCAACCCTGAGGACTGCTAAGATTCAATATATAGCATGTCTTGACAACGATACGTATTGGACTCTTCGGGTTCGACCGACTTGGCGTAAATCCATGTCTATTAATGCTTGGAGTCGGAACACCAATGAATATAATGCATGACTACCCAAGGGATTGCCGTACTTGTCGGTGTCTGCATGCTAAGTAGAAGGATCAGATCAAGAGATCGATTAAGTAATTCAAGGTAGGCCGGACCTACGGGCCGGATGCCGACGCTTGCCTGATAAGGCATTGGTGCTGATGGAAGGGAGCATCTTCAGTCCTTGAGAATCCATCATCGTCGTCCAAAAAAAAGCTGATTTGAGAACCGCGGTCGTGTCAACGCCTCAGGTATAATATCCATGAATGAAATGTAGAAGCTGTTGCAGGAAATAGGTATCGTCCTCAATTACAGGCTTCGGCATGCTAGTGCTCTGCATTATCGTATGCGCAGGAAGGTGCGCTCGTTATATCAAACATCGTATATGTCGAACACCTTACTCCGGTCTTCCTGGGAGCAAGGCGAAGATCGAGAAACGGCTTGTCCCTTCCATTGGTGTTCACTGGTATCTCAATTCACCGGCAATTCATGAAGCTTGAAGAACGAATGCACCAATTCTCGCTGGCGGTAACATAGATCTAACAATAGGATACTTATAATCTCGTCGAATTTCGCTCTATTCAGGGTACTTCCCGACTCGGCTCATGTTAAGCTGCTTCGCTCTCAAACAGACGATCATAAGCTTCCTTCGTTTCGTGGTAAGCCTTACCTCTTCCATTACGCTTGGAATCCTTCCCTCTCTCTTTGCAGTAAGTCAGTGTCACGACGTAGAACACCAAGCACTCATCTGAAGAGCCTTCCAACTCTGGTTCGCCATCCTCGACACGGAAGTCGATACCCTCTGCCATCAGCTCTTGCTTTGCGGCCACATGGTCGATTGGAACATATCTTCCGGCAGCTGAGAATGTCTAATCAGTTCGATTCGACCTATTTCAAAATCTGGGTCAGGAACCACGTACAAAACGGACGTCTGATCCAGCTAGTCCTTCTGGTCTTCGCTGGATCAAGCTGACGTCCGATCCAGCCAGTCCTTTTGGTCTTCGCGGGATCAAGCGCCAAAGAGCTCCCATCACCCAATCCGAAGCGCCAATCCTTCGCTCTCGCAACGATGGCTTCGAGTTCCTTCTCCTTTCCCGCCCTCGTCTCTAACTCCAAAACAAATCTCTCCAAGCCTTCAAGATAATAGAATGAGCGGCCCCAAGCCCCATTCGGGATAAGTGGCGCATTAACATCAGCAGGCTGTCCAATCCCGTAAGATTCGCTCGACTTTGGGTCCAGCCCAAGTGCATGATCCGACTCCCAGTACCACCAATCAGTGTGTCGGATCGTGATCTTCAGCTCCCTAAGATGGTCAAACTCCTGGGTTAAGCGGTATGCGCGTTGGTCCCAGCTCTGCAGGCACACCTGCTGCATGAAGAGGTGTACAGATGTTGCGGAGCGGGGAGAGCCTTGCTCTGCAGTCCATACTGGAGGGCCTCGGCTGCGATTGTGCCATTCGACATGACTGTTCAGGCTACCTGGAAGATGCCGGGTCTCCATATATGCGCGGCGGCAGGTGCGTAAAATTGCGATGTCGATGCGATGGGCGTAGCGGAAACGGGGTCGGTAGTAGTATGCATCTTGAGGATATGGGTGGGCGTTGTCGTCATAAGCCGTGCAAACGAGGTCAAAGATCTGGTTGCGGATCTCGGCTGGTATGAAATTGAACAAAAGTGAGTCCTCTTGCGGGTTCGCGGGGTCAAGGTCGCTGTGGCACGACATCTTCGGTTTGTATAGGAAAGACCGGATGATACTCGCAAGACCGAAAGTCATAATGAGATCTCCGCTGAATTTTTAGAAGTTTGCCTAGTTGTAGGCTGCCTGGCCCTACCAATTGGGAGATCCAGTGGCGTTCTGGAAGGATCTGAAGGATTAAAGCCAGGGCGGCTGCCTGGATTTGGACGACATAGTCTGATTCCTGTCGGTCCTGTATGCTTCGAAGTTACATATACGGTTTCAATTTCAGGACATCAGACTAAAAGAACTTCAAATATCACACATGGTTCGGCAAACCGTCCTCAGCGCTGTACCAGGCGGAGCTGCTAGTTACCCCGCAGGCAATAGCGAGGATCAGCACCTCCACCGTTAAAACCTGAGAAACATTTGGATGCATGTCGCGCTCGAAACTAATTCCAGGAAACATCGTACCCAGATTTCTGACCACAATTGGAGCTCGACGCTGCGGACGTGTAACGAGCGCCACAAACGGAACAATGATGTCTCAGGACAGAAGCATGGATACCTTCAGACCGTGGACTGGACATAGACTCGGGCACGGTAATCTGATTTCAAGCGGAATACTGGAGTCTGGCTTAGATCGTCTCCCTCCTTGTTCGTCACAGAGACGTCTATTCTCGATCTCCCTACCTCCAGAAAAAAGCAGAACCCCCAAAAAAGGGAAGAAATCTCACTCCAAAGAAACATGACCTACAGCTGGGTCCCAAAGCCTCACCACCTCCTCTACCCCTCCCCATCAACCCCCTCAACCCTCCCACCTCCCGTTCCGCCATCTCATCACACACTTGCCCCCTCATATCCACCTTTTAAGATTAACAAAGATTTTTTTACCCCTCCCCTTCCTCTCCGACTCCCTCATCTCATCCTCCCCACCCTCTCCCTCCGCTCAAGCAGAATCTCCCAGTGCTCCATATCTTCTTCTTCAACCGCCATCCGTAGCCTCTTGGCCAACATCTTATTCCGCACGAGGAAGCGCTTGGCGGACTGTAGCTGCTGTCTCTGGGCGTCGATGTGGTGGAGGTGGTGCTGGCATCTGGAGAGCATGTTGTGGTGTTCGGTTGAATAGCAAGCTAGGCAGAGGGGGTTGGGGGAGGGGCGAGAGCGGTCCTCGCAGAAGCTGGGATGGGACATTTTTGGGGGTAGTGTTTGTTGGGCGAATAGGGTGTGGATCTGGAGAGGTGGTGTATAGGACGGTGAATGTTAGGGGGCGTGTGAGAAGACAATGACTCTGTGCTGGAAGGGTCCTTCATGGTTGGCAAATTAGTCTGGAAGTAGCTTTGTTTGATGTACTAGTTTTTTTACGGAAGATGAGAACAATGTGCGCTGGGGGGCGAGGACACTGCGATAAAGACAAGTCGGTACTACCGTAGACTCCTGGACGTTGTAAAGTACCCTCGTGATCACATGCCAGAAGTCGCCAATGAGTCAAGCGCGCTGGCGCTTGATCTAAATTTATGTAACTTCGAACATGGTAAGTGGGTTCTGTGACTACCGCATGGTCAGGACACCACTTCACGAGCAACAAGCGACTCGATGTGCAAGACGAATGCGTGACTACAGATTCGGTGAGAATTCACGCCAACGAGACCATATGTATCGGCGTCAAGACAACGCAGACGCAGAGTTGGCGGACTAAGTCGATGTTGCCAGGAGATGCGGTGTTACATCTTTGGGACATACCCCGCGAGCTGGAAGGAATGGTGCACTGTCCGCGGGCCCTTGTGGATAGCTCTTTAGCAGATTGACAGTGGACTAACCCACCATTGAAACTTCAGATCTAAAGAGTCAGCCTGTCAAGAGACTCCATTGCTCCGTCGTTGGACCTGACAAGGGGGCCCGTACGCGGACGAACATCTTTCTTGGATCTATTAGTCCCTAGGAGTACAACGTGCCAGCGCAGTAGATACTGCAACAGAGCTGGGCCAGAACCCACGACCACCAAGGCCGATCCTGGAAGCAAAGGAAGCAAAGCGCGTTATTGTATACAACCCATGAATTACGGCTCATAATCTTTTGTGTTGTACATAGTGTAGTACTGGCAGGCACACGTACTGGTCATGCGTTGCTATTGTTGTTCACGCTGATCGAATGGGCCGTCGTCGAAGGTATATACTATCAGTATTCGAACGTGTGAGAGGTTCATAGAAGTCCACGTCGCTGCACGTTTCGCCTGTAACGAGGGTAAAATGGATCATGTCGTCCCAGGCGTTCTTCCACGCTTTGCGCTCTGTCGCTTTGCCGTCGTCACTCGACAATCCTTCCACTCGTGTGCTGAGCATGTCAGCCACAGTCTGGCCGGTATCCTTCGTTCTCATGCCTTGAAGATCGTCGCCAGAAAAGTCCGCTTTC
>JAABUL010004889.1_pt1 | contig 17351 bp, 16 predicted proteins | sample 5559151 | NCBI WGS metagenome assembly JAABUL01 (sample SAMN10711876, study PRJNA513368) | rock metagenome | isolation source: Antarctica rocks | place: Antarctica: Victoria Land, Pudding Butte sud | reverse complement strand
AATCGTTTCGGATCAATCGTTTCGGATCAATCGTTTCGGATCAATCGTTTCGGATCAATCGTTTCGGATCAATCGTTTCGGATCAATCGTTTCGGATCAATCGTTTCGGATCAATCGTTTCGGATCAGTTCACCTGCCAGGTCAGGCCGTCGTCATCAGAATGATGCGAAATGCCCAGTCGCAGTTGCCCGCCGGCCGGAATGACGCCCAGTGCAGACGGCGGCATAAGGCCGGACGGGAGCGACCCCGGCGAGGGCGCCCATGTCTTGCCCATGTCACCACTCGTCCAAAGGAATGGGGCGAACGGTGTTCCGCTGCCGTACCTGGCTCCGCTGCCGTAGTTCCACGCCAGCAGGTAGAGCCGTCCCTGCCAGCCGAGCAGGGACAGGCCGGAGTAGGCGACCGCCACATAGTTCGTGTTGGCGGGGGCCGTGGCGACGGTCACTGCCGCCCCCCACGTTTTTCCCCGATCCTGTGAGGCGCGCACGAGCAGGGCAGGGCCGGGGCCGGACACGAGAAATGCCGTTTCTCCCAGCCAGCAGAGGGCGGGGCGGCCCGATGTGGAGAAATTTTGGTTTGTGGCAATGACGCACACTGGTTCCGCAGTCCTGCCTCCGTCATAGCTCCACGCGGTTTTTAGAGAGTTGCTATCCCCGTTGTCCAGGTAGGCGAGCAGAACAAAATCTCGGTCGGTGGGATGCGGGCAGGCGGCCGGATAGATGCCCGATGGCCCAATCTGCCCCGGCTGGCCGCCGACACCGCCAGGACTGTGCGGGTCTGCGACGAAGCCATCTTGCAGCGTCCCGAACACCGCCGGCATCCCTCCGTTTGCGCTGTAAAGGATGCGGTAGGTATTGTCGCGGGGGTCCACAATCAGGGACGGGTCCGAACCTGTCCCCAGGGCCATGCTGGAGAATGTGTGTCCCGCGTCGTTAGAATAAGCGGTGCTCAGGGTCGGAGCGCTGGCCGTTCCGTCCGGCAAAACGGCCAGCGGGCGGCGATGCGCGTCCAGGGCGAGCGAACCGGAGAGAGCGACGGGAGCTGCTATCCCCTGGGGGGCGGACGGGTATCCATAGCCGTCCTGTGCATAGGATAGTAGGGCAAATCCGTCCCGCCCGCCGTATTGAACCTTTAAATAGTAACCATTGCCAGAGGCGAAAGGATCGTTGTTGCTGGGGAAATTCAGTGTGACATCAATGTGATCCGGCACATTGCTTGCCCCAATCTGGGCGAAGGACGCAGGGTAGCCGGTCACGCAGTCCGGGCCAAAGCGTGACTGCGTATTGGGATAGGGCTTCTCTTCATAGAGCGTAGACCCGTCATAAATATTCGGGTGTGGGCCAATATGCAGCTCGAGGGACTGGAAATGGTAGTCCTGGACAGTATAGCTGGCTTGGGAGACAAGCAGATAAATAGGGAAAGTGTAGGTACTCATCCCGCCACCCTCTCAAGAATGCTTTGCAGGCTGAACGCCCCGCTCGCCGCCGCGCCTGACCCGGCGACGCTCGTGATGGCCGCGATCCGGTCCCCGGCCACGGCGGGCACCAAGGCAACGATGGCCCCCGCCGCCTGGTTGTCCAGGGCCGCCGTCCAGGTCCGCCCTGTGACTGCCGCGCCTGTTGCGCTGCGACCGCTCCCCGTCACTGTTAGCGTCAGCGTCCCGCCAATCGCGGTCGTCACTGTAGCCGTCAGCCCTTTCGAGGCCGTGTACCCCTGGGTGTTGGCTCCGTTCACCTGCGGGATGCTGCTGGGAGATGGCCCCGGCGTCCACGCGACTGCCCCGCCCGATCCCACCACGCCCGCGCCGAAGGTTGTTGCTGGCGCGAACACGTTGCCCGGCTTAAGCAGTCCAGCAGGGACGGACTGCCGGGAAAGCCAGTAGAGCTGCCCGCAGTTCGGCGGGACCAGGAAACTGTCCGAGATCAGCGCGTTCTGATACGAGGCGTACAGGTCCAGCGTCGTGACCGGCTTGCCGCCCACCATCAACCCCGATGCATTGGCCGAAAAATACCCATCCAGGTCGCTGAAGAATTTGCTGTAGATACTTTTGTGAATGCCGTTTGGGGCGGCAAGTCCCGGCATTGCCAGCACAGACGACCCCAGCGCCAAAATGAATGGCAGGTTGTCTGAGTCGGCCAGCATCTGCGGGACCGTGCCAAGAACTGTTTGACGCGCCGCCGACTCTGCGTTTCGGAACGAGGACTCAATCCTGTCCAGCAGAGTGAGAGCTATCGTAGGAGTTATCATGTCAGTGCCGCTTCCTGCCCCAACGCCAGCCGGGAGTTGTCACATTCCGGGACTTTGCACATTCCGGGACTTTGCACATTCCGGGACTTTGCACATTCCGGGACTTTGCACATTCCGGGACTTTGCACATTCCGGGACTTTGCACATTCCGGGACTTTGCACATTCCGGGACTTTGCTTAAACTTGGCCGAGCAGCCGCGCTGAAATCAGGCTATAACCTTCAGGCCGTTCGGGGTCACTCGCCCAGTCTACAACGTGCCTGATCTCGGTGATGTAAAACAGCACGGGGCTAGTGCTCCCTGTGGTCGCAAAATCATCCACGGCGATTACGTCCAATGGACTCAGCCAGGGCTGCAGGTAGACTTTGAGCCACGCGCCGATCGCCGGAGCCTGAAGGTTCGTCGCGGCAAGCTGTGCGGCGACGTAGGCCACTTCCGGGGACGCATACAGGCGGTCTATGTCGTACAGAGGCACCGGCGTCCCGACGTAGCCCGGTACGCTGCTGTCCGAATACGGCCCGGCCAGCAGTTCATTCTTGGCCGCCCCCACGACGGCCCCGCCGGTGTTGACATCCAATCCCTCAAACACAATGTCCGTGCGGATGTTCGCCAGCGTCGCCGTGGTTCGCAGTCCCCCGTCCAATATCTCGTTGAGTATGGGCGCGCCGTCCGGCCAAAGCTGAGGCGCGCCGCCGAAGATCATCACCGGCAAGAGGGCTGACGTGTCGCCGCTGAAGGCGTTGACCACGCCGACGGGCAGGCCGAAGTATTCCAGCCCGCCCAGAACGTCCGTCCCCAGCGCCATCGGCAGGATTTGGCCGCTGCCGGGGTCATAGACGCCCGATACGCGCCGAACGCGCCCCATCTGCGTGAGCACCGGCGTCGGCGGCTCCGCCAGCATCACCGGGTCAAGCGTCGTGCCGCGCGGCAGGAAGTATTCGCCGGGGTGGGCGTCGTCACGCTCCCGCAGCGGAAAGCGCAGCCAGTCGTCTGTGAAGCCGATGGTATGCGCCAAAGTGCGCTGGGCGTAGAAATGGTTCTGGCCGTCGTCGGGCAGGCGGTAGCCGCAGGCAATTTGGTCCGCGTCGCCTTTGCGAAGCCGGTCGTCGAGGCTAATGTCAAAGTAGCGCTGGTGCTGCTGGTAGTACCAGGCCATGCCCTCTTGACTGGCAAGGCCGGTGTAGCCTGTCAGAACCGGCTGCACACCACACCGAAAGAACCCGCTTCCCTCAAAGCCAGTGTAGCCGATGAGTAGCTGTCCGGCCCGAACCGCCAGCGGCACCGAATTGGGGGAAAGTGACTGATCGTTGTTGACAAAATTGAGATGGGCAGAGGCGCGCAGAATGCCTTCCGCCTGGTTCCAGGCCGCGCTCATGTGCCCCGACACCGGGACGTTCGCCCCCCAGGGCGCGTTCGGCGACGGCGGCACCTGCACGGCGGGGAAGTCGGCGTCTAGGGTGGACAGAAACACGGTGCGCGGGCTGAATCCGGTGGTGTCGGCCAGGGTCGTTAAATCCACCGCAAGTGATCCCGCCGCCTTGTTTCGATCCGTCAGCGTGATGGTCGGCGTGACCACGCTGCCATAGGGCTGATACCCCTGCACACGCCCAACCGGAGCGACCGCAAAGTCGCGCGGGCGAACCTGTTCCGGCACAGCGCACCCAGCCCTGAGTCCATAGCGGCGGCGGGCGAGACGCACCGACACCTGCCCGCCATGTCCCGTGACGCCGACCAGCGCATCCCCTGGAAACGAGGTGCAAGGCACGTCGAGGATCGCGTCGCCGTTGCCGATAACGACGACCAGGCGGTTCGGAGGCGGGCCAGACAGGGCGGACGAGTCTGGCAGTCCTGCCGCCCAGGAGCCGTCCGTCATCGGCAGGGCCGCCACCGAAAGCGTTTGCTGCACGCTGTCCAGGTAGGCCGATGATTCACCCAAAGCGTTCGCAGCGGCAAGGTCGCTCCACGCGCCCGCGATGCCGCTGGCGTCCACCGTCCGGCTTTGGAGTCGGATCGGCGACCCCGGCACGACCGCCAGTTGATACTGCGTGTCCCCTGCTGCTCCCGCGCCCGGCTGAAAACACAGGAACAGGTCGGATGATGCGCCTGCGGGCGCGGCGGAGCGATAGGCGGCCAGCCGCAGCCCCTCGTCATCCGCCCGCGTGTAGGTGGATGTCGCCGTGAAAAGGGCAGCCCCCAGCGCAGTGATCCGCAGGAACTTGGTGCCCCCCGCCGCGCTGCCCCCGTAAACCCCGGCGGCGTCCGTGCCGTAGGAGAACGTCCCGCCCGCCATAACCCAGTGTGCGGGTTCCGCACTGAGGGGAACGACTTGCTCGGCAAGAATTAGGTAATTCTCAGTCGGGTCCAGGGTGAACCCCTGGAACTGCCCGCCGTTCTTACCGTAGGCGAGGTATGCTCGAAGGTCCCATGTGATCGCCTCATCTTTGGAAGCGACTTGACCGAAGATCAGGCGGTCATCACCCGTCAGCAGCACGGCAGTAGGTGTCAGATCGGCCACAGATTAGACCTTCCATCCGCCGCCCGCGCCTGCCGACGTGTCTTCGTCTATGTCCAAACCGAACACGCTATGCTCATAGCCCTGCACGATGTTTGCTTTTGCCAGAAAGTCCTGATAGCCGCGAAAGCTTTTCGACTGCGTGAGCCAGGAATACTCAATCACGCCCTGACCCGTGAGGTGCTGCAGCACCTTTCCGCTTCCGTAGCAGCCCACCGTGTATCCGGCGGCAAGAAGCCTGACGCGGGCCGCGCAGAAGTAGCCGGAAACGCTGTCCAGGTCGGCGGTCGTGACGTCATAGTCCACCGCGAGGTAAATCGGCGTGCCTTTCGGCTGTCCTACCCGTTCTGCTTCCGCCGCCGCGCCCGCCCCATCCGAATCACCCTGCAAGCGCGAAAAATACGCGCCCAGTGTCGGCTGTCCATTTTCCCAAACGGAGACGATGTACCAGCCCTTCCCGCAGATTGCGCGGGCGAGTTCGGGCGTGAGGCGTTCTTTGAACCGGGAGGACCGGAAATAGTAGAGACACGCCGCGCGGTATCCAAACGCGGTGAAGCGGTCTATTTCCTTCAGGAGCGCGGAGGGCTGAAACGTGTCCAGGAGTTTGGTTTGCATTGCTGCTCCTTACGTCCGAGACGGATCACATCACGAGTCTTACATCGGGGGCCGGGCGGGGTTGAACTTGGTGCCAGAGTTGCCGCCCGCGTAGCTCGACGGGTTTTGGCCCCCACCCCGCACGGCCCGAACAATGGCGTCCGTCTGCCGGTTGATCGCCGCCACAATGTCCCCTGCCCCCGCGCCCTGCACTGAATGATTGGCAGAAGGAGCCGTCAGAAAGCCCCCCGCGTGTCCGCCCGGCGTGGTGGTTGCTGATGTCGAGACGGGAGACGGGCTGGGTGCGCCCCAGCTTCCAAAGCTCGGATTGGACGTGTACCGCGCGGTCATCGCCGACGTGGGCACGATCCCGGCCATGATGCCCGACCCTGCCCTGCCAACGATGGTTTCCGGCAGGGCGCTGAACATTCCGGTCAACCGCTCGTGTTCGAGGGACGCGATCCGGTTCTTGGTGTCTTCAATTTGCCGCGCGTTGGCCTCATACGCGGGGCTGCTTTGGGGCGTCTTGGCAAGAGCCGCTTGCTGGCCGCGCAGGTCATCCCGCAGATCGCCCAGGACGGCGTTCCCGCGTGTTAGGGGGTTGCTTTCCGGCCCGTCCCTGTAGGGCGCGATGAGGGCGCGGTGAAAGGCCCCTTCGTCCTGCATATCGTGGACACGCTCTTTGCCCGTCTGCCGCCAAATGTACGCGCTGTCCTGGTCTTCCTGCGCCGCCTCTGCCGCCCCTGCCCGCATCCGCCCAAAACGGGCGCGCTGGGTCGAGCCTGCCGGGGAACCTGCCTCTGCCCCGGCGTACAGCCTTGTCAGCGCGGCGTCGTCCTCAAAGACATGGTTTCGGGCAAAGGCCGCGTTGCCGGAAACGGATAGGTCGCGGCTGAACCCGGCGCGGTTAGTCCCCTGCACGTCCCCCTGGATATTGGCCTGCGCTCCATACGCGGCGAGGCGGGCCTGTTCCGGGCCGACCGCAATGTTTCCCTCGATTTTGATTTTCTGCTGGGTAAGCGCCTGTCGTTCGGCAAAAGGAATGTTCTCGTGCAGGCGAGTGTCTAGGGCAGCAACCTGCGCGCGCTCGTTTTGGACTTGACCGAGCCGCGCCCCGTAAGCCTCCATCGGCGTACCGAGCACCGAGGCAAACTGGACTGCCGCGCCTGCCTTCGCCCCTTCAATTTCAACGCCGCGCTCCCGCTCTTGGAACTGGCTGAGTCCGAACTTGTAACGCTCCTCAATCGTCCCCGTCTCAATGCCCGTCGCTTCTGTGAGCAGCTTGTCGCGATCCGCAGGCGAGTTCAGGGGATTAAGCGCCGTTCGGCGAAGCTGGGCCGCGCGCGCCCCCTCGCTCGACAGGATACGGTCTTCGTCGCCCCGCAGAGCCGCGAGCGACTTCCCGCCGTATAGTCCGCGCGTGAGGTCTTGCTGCTCCCCGGCGATGGTCCGCCCGAAACTGGCGCTGTCTTCCTCCACCTGCGTGGTGAAGACGTGCCGCGCCTGCTGGGCCTCGGTGACATCGTAGCCAGTGAGCCGAGTCTGCGCGTCGGCGATCTTCGCCTTCAGCTCGTCCCCGCGCCCTGCGTTCAGGGGATCGGCGAGGTCGCCTTGAAGCAGCCCTATCTCCGACTGGGTGGCCGTCCGCGCTGCCGCCACGCTTGCCAGCAGCGGTTTTCCGGCAGAGGCGATCCCCGCCGATCCCGCGCCCCGCAGCTCGGCCAGCGTGATGCCGCCCGCTGCCTCCTTGATCCCGCTTTCGGCGACGATCTGGTTGCTTTTGAGCGAGACGAACTGATTGGCAAGGTCGTTCTGCGCTTTGGCAACAGGATCAGGGCCGCCCGAAAGGTCCTTCTGCCGCGCGTCCTCGGTATCCAGGGCCGCCGTGATGTCGTTGTGGATCGGAAGATTGTGCTGCCGCGCCCATTTCGCAAACCCGACCGCAACGCTGCCCAGCCCTAGCTGTGACTCGGAGACATCCTCGACATGGCGGGCCGCATCCTGGAAGGCCGGGTCACTCTTGACCTTCGCCCGCCGCGCGGCGTCCTGTAGGGTTTTGAGGCTGGTGAAGTCGCCATTCTCTGCCGCGTCATAGCCCAAAGCCGAAATGTCGCCGCTGTCTGCCGCGCCGGTGGAGACACGGTTTCCCAGGCCGTGCAATAGGGGGCTAGACGTGTATTTGGCGATGGTCGCAAAGTCTTCGCCCGCGCGCTCCTGGAAGGCGTTCGTCAGGGCGCCGGTGCCGGCCACGGTTCCCGTGCCGTAGGTCCCAACGCTCCCGACCGTGGCCAATGCCTGCCCAAGCTGGGCGACGGGTGCGCCGGTCGCCTCGATTTGGCTCTTGAAGGTTCCGGTGGCACTGGCCGCTTCACCGAGCGCGGCGGTCAGGCGTTCCGCCGACTCGCGCGTCGCCTGTTCCCGCGCTTCGGACGCGCCGAAGACTGCCGACCCGGCCTGTCCGAGCGCGCCGCCGATGAACTGCCCGGCCAGGCCGCCCGCCACGCCGCCCGCTGCTGTTCCGAGCAGTGTCCCGGCAATTCCCGCCGCTGCCGGTGCGAAGGCGTCTGCCTGGGCGCTCGCCTTCTGCTCTGGGGTGACGTACTGGCCGTCGTTCAGCCGTTCCATTGCGGCGACGCCCGACCCGATGCTCATGGCGGAGTAGCCGATGCCAAAAGCTACGCCCGTTTTGTCGTGCGCCAGGCGTTCCTTGACGAGTGCCAGGCCGCGCTTGGGAGGCTCGACCAGGCCCGCCTCGACCAGGTTTGAATGAACATCCTCGTGGAACGCCTCCGATCCGATGCGGCTGAAATCGCCCCGCGTTGTCCAGTCGTCGCGAACACTGGACTCAACATCGGCTTTTCGCTTCATCGCCGCCGCGTAGGGCGCGCGGTCGTGTTCGTCTCTTTCCGACGGGGGAGCCAGGCCCGCCCCCTGCATGATGCCGTGCAGGTCGCGCTGGAAGCCTTTGCCACCGATCTCGGTAAAGCGGCTCTGGGAGGCATAGGTGTCGCTGAGGTCACGCCTCAGATCGTCTGCCTTCCCCTTCGCCTGCTCAAAAGGCGTAGGCTTTTCCGCCGGGGGAGCAATCCCCGCCGCGCGGTATCCTTCTTGCACCTCAGCCTTGAAGACGGGCGTGTCAATCAGATTGAAGTCGCCGCGCTCGGTGTAGATGTTCCGGGCGTCAGCGAGGATGTCTGCTTTCTTAGCGTCTACCCGTTCCCGCATTGCCTGGTAGGGCGTCCCCTCGCCTTCATAAGATTTTCCACCGAACGCTTTTTCTGTTTCACCGAGCGGAGATTTTGCGGGGGGCGCGGCCTGCGCTTTTGCTGCTTGGGCCTGTGTCGCTTGGGCCTGGTACGCTTCAGTAACGATCTTGTCAATCTCGGCGGGCTTCTTGTCGAAGAAGCCGAAGTTTTTGGCGGCGACCTGTTCCTGAACAAAGCGCTGCTCGAAAGCAGCGCGGTCCGGCATGGCGGGCGGCGGCGTTTGCTCAAAAGGCTTGTCGCTTGACTGAAGAAGTCGCTGGGCGTATATCTGCTCGTCATAGGCAACGGTATCGAAGCGGCTGTTCGCATCGGGCGGCGCAGTGAGCACGGATTCAGACGGACGGGCCGCAAACGCTGTAGTTGGGCGATCTGCCGCCCGCTGGTTGGCCGCCTCTGCGTTGAAGCCCGTCGTTCTAGGTGAACCCGCTCCGCGCGGTTGCGCTGTCTGAAATTGCGGATTATTGAGCCGGCTGCGAGTCGCATCCGTCAGAAGCCGTTCCCGCTCTGCTCGTGACCGCGCCGCCTCTGCCCGCGATGCGGCCAAATCCTCCGGCTCTGCCGCTGGGCCGCCTGCGCTGGGCAGGATGCCGTCCTGCTCTTCCACGCGTTGCCGTGCCGCTGCGAAAGCCGCTTCAGGGGTCGGCACTTCCTGGTCAAACAGTGCTGTCTGATTGGGGCTGCCGAGCGACTGAACGCCCTCCGCGTAAGCCGAAAGCACCTGCCCGATGCGCTTGCTGCTCCGCTTGTTTTCATCTAGGAACCGCGCAACCGCTTCCGTTGTCGGCGGCGGTCCGTCCCCGAACAGGCTACCCGTCGCCAGGTGCTTATTCAACGACGTCCCCTCATCCCGCAGGCGCGAAAGCAGATTTGCGGCCTCTGATACATTGCCCGACAAGTCGAGGGGATGCAGATCGCCCTGCGCGGCTCCCTGTCGCACGGAGGCCATCGGGCCAGCAGCCGCCAGCATTCCCCCGCTGATGTTCCGGGCATTGTCGTCGGTGCTCTCCATCATGCGGGAAAGCAGGTGCGAGTCTGGGTAAGCCGCCGCCAGCAGCGCCGACTGAGCCTGACGCACACCGCCCGCGCTGATACTGCCGTCCCCCTGCACGAACGCGCCGCGCTCGGACTCAGGCAGAAGGGAAGCGAAGCCGCTCAAAAACTCACGGTTTGCGGCAGGATTCATGCCGCCGGATTCGCTGGGCCGAAACAGCGGTAGCAGGTCGGAGGCCAGAAGCGCAGAGGCATCACGCTGGGCGCGCTCCGCGTCCCCCATGACGCCCACGCTGCTCACGTTCGCCTGCTGCGAAAATGCCGCGCGCTGCCCGGCGTCCATCGGGGTCTGCCGCACCCGCACCAGCACCGGGTTCTCAATCTCGCCCAGGGCGGACGGGTTCAGGCCGAACTGCCCGGCGTTCTGCTGTAGGTAGCTCCGGTAGCCTTCCGCACTGGGCAACGCCTGCTGATAGGCTTGCAGGATGCCGAGCGTGCGCCCGTTCCCGCTTTCCACCATCATGTCCGGGCCGACGACGGGCGCGCCTTCGCTCACCAGCGGGTTTGCGCCCAACCGCTTCGGGTTCAGCCCGGCGGCGATGCTTGCGATCTGGCCGGCACTGGCCGCGCGCGCCCGGTCGCGCCCTTGTAGGGACTGGTCATACTCCGGGTTGACAGCCATGTCCAGGCCGTGCGACGTGATGAGGGCGGAGGCGGGGACAGCCGCATAACGGTAGTCAATCGGCTCATTGGCGGGTGTGAAGGCCACGCCTGCCGCGCCTTCTATCACTGCCGCGCCAGTGACGCCAGCAGGCAGAGCGAGAGGAGCCGGGGCAGGGGCGGCTTCTACCGGGGCAGGAGGAGGCGCAGGGACAGGAGGCAGATCAACAGTAGCCGCGAGTGGTGCCGGGGCCGGTTCCGGCTCCTGCGGGGTGCCCTGCGCCGCCTGCGCCTGAGTCTCGGCGGCGTGCTCGGCCTGCGCCTGAGTCTCGGCGGCGTGCTCGGCCTGCGCCTGAGTCTCGGCGGCGTGCTCGGCCTGCGCCTGAGTCTCGGCGGCGTGCTCGGCCTGCGCCTGGCTCTCCTGCTGACGCACAGAAAGCAGGTCCATCGCGGCCTGGTCCACGCTGACAGAGGCCGTCGTTCCCAAAATGTTTTCAGGCATGGCCTTATATCCCCATGCCTAAAGGCAGGGGCCTTACGGCTCTTTTGGTAAAAAGTCCCCTGAAAATATATTGAATTATTTTCTGCGAGAGCATAAAACCCCTTGACACAGGTTAAACGCTAGAGTATAATATACCTGTAAGCAAACAACAGAGGAGACGACAATGACGATCTTAGAAGAGGCCATCGAAAGCAAGTTGGATGAACTGAACACGGCACTTCGCCTTTCCGAAGGCGATGATGCTGAGACGCAGATATTCACCACGCTTAGGACGAGCGTACACCACCTTGCCGCAACGTATCGCGAGGAGGCGGCACAGGGCAAGAATCAGAAGAAACTGGCCGAGGATTTTCGGTTCGACGTGCGCGCGACTGGCCTTCGCCTTCGCCGCAACTGACCAAAGGGGACAAAACAGGTTAAACGCTAATGGCAAATTTCACTGTTACGGAGAACATGACGGGAACGACACTTAGGAGTCACACGGTTTTCGCCGCCTCTGCAAGAGACGCCGCGATGATGATCGCGGATGAGTCCTCGATTTACATAGGCGATGGAGCAGGTCACACCAGCCTAACTGAGATGACACCCCGCAAATGGCTTACAAAGAGCGGCAACGAGAGGACCATCTATCGGTTCGGCGTCAGCGGATACATGGAAGCCGCTCTCACCGATTTTGTGCTGACTGTGGAAAAAAAAACCCTGGTAGGCCAGAAGGCTCGGTAAAGCCAGGCGGCCGCAAAGAAACGCACGGCATCACGGTTTCCGAGGAAGCGTGGGACAAGGCAAAGGCGACAGGCAACGCCTCCGCCTATATCGATGCCCTTATCCTCGCAGACAAGGAGTGATTACCGCGAACGCTTTAACGGGAACGACTGAGGAACGCTTCGACAAAAGAGGCAGGCCCGGAGGCCTTCCGATCCGGCGACTTTCCTGCACTCAACTCAGTCTTCAGCGGTGGAAACTGATGAAGCATCCAAAGCGCGGCCTCGACATCATCCTCTTGCGGCATATTCAGCAGGCGGCACCAGTCGCCGGTTTGGGCGGCGTCATGCCAGAGCAGGAACGCACGGGTCGCATCCGCAGGCAGGCACCCACCGGACTCTACAAACTCTCGGTAGAGGTCGGCGGCTTTTTTTTCAAAGCCTCAATTTCGGACTGAGTGACACGCGGCCCTCGGCTCACCATTACGCCAAACTCCGCTAGCACTTCCGGCGGCAGGGTGCCGATGTTCGCCAGTGTGATGTCGAGCGCCGCGCCGTCTGAGGTGGTGTGGTTCCATCCTTGAATGACAGTGAGGCCGATGAACTGCCCGCGCGCCACGGCCAGCGCATCCGCATCCCCCACGCCGCTGTCGTTCACCAGCCCGGCGGCGTTCATCAGCCTGCCGGTCTCAATCGTCTTTGCCCCGTCGTAGGCTTTGCACTCAAACGAGTAGCAGCGCATGAGGTCTTCCGGGTACTCTGCCGCCTCGTCTTCTGAAACAATGTGATGATGCCCTTTGTAGGCCAGCGCGTAAATCTTGATCTGCATGAGATTCCTTAATTTAGCGAGAGATTACACCGCGCTGGCAACCAGGGGATAGCCCGCCGTGGCGGTCGCGCCGAGGCTCGTTCCGAAAAGGGAAAAATTGACCCCTGAGCCATAGAAGTCGGTTGGTGACAGGGACGTGTTGCCGCTGTCATAGGACTGCGATGTCGCCAGCGTCAGCACTTTCGCCCCGTTCCCGCTCGGAAGTACGATGTCCAGCGGGTAGGTCCCGCTCGTTTGCGGAATGGGATTGACGGCCCCACTGAGCTGCGTGAGGGTCATCGCGCCCTTAATCGCCGCAGGCATGAAGCCCTGAGCAATGCGCTGGGCGGCGTTCTTGACGCCGGGGATAATCTGCATCCCATTCGTCAAGGCCAGGTCAAAGGCACGGATTTGGTCATAGCTCGTCGGCCCGTCATTGGTGAACGAGGCGCGGGCAAACGGCGCGATGCCTGCGCCTGCCGTTCCCACATAGGCGGGCACGACAAGTGCCGGGGCCGCGTAGAAATTATCCGGGTCTACGACGTAGGCGGTCGCCACGAACTCCACCATAGACTGCCCGCCCGACACCCCAAACGAGGCAAAAATACGGAGTGTGTTCCAGTATACACCAGTGGCTTTAATGGCCGCGCCGCCCGCGTAGGGGATGAGGCTCATGACCCAGGGCGGAAGCTGCCCGGCTGTGCGCGGGCCAAACGCGGCGTTGATCCAGGCGTCAACGCCCCGGTCCGGCTGCACCACGCCGGACACCTGGAGCTGCCCCAGCTTGATGCCGGGCACTTTGTTGACCGGGAAGGCCGCGCCGTCAATCAGGTCCGGGTAGCTGTTGTTGTCGCTGCGAACAAAGGCGATCCGCTGGTCGGCAAAAGCGATGGGTGTTCCCAGGGCGGCGGCGTCCTGAGCAAAGACCGCAGTGCCGTCAAAAGACATGCGGGCATTACCCTGCACAAAAATTTGAGCCATGATATTCTCCTGTGGGAAAAGCGAAGGACGGAAAAGGGGGGGTAGTTGACTCTTTAGACTGCGCCGACGACGCCGGTTCGTCCTAGCGCAAGATTGATCTGCGCGCGGTGCATGAGCATCCACCCGGCGTACTCGGTCACGCCGTCACTGGACTTGACGCGGTTCTTGACGGTGTTGGACCCCAGCGACATGCACTCGACAAAGGCCGCACCTGGCGGCAGAAGGGTCGCCCCCGCTGCGGGGTTGGTGGGCACGATGACGCGGTGGGCAAGCGAGGTCAGCAGGTCTTCCAGGTTGTCTTCCAGAGCGTTGCACAGGAAAGCAAAATCTTCCGGCGTGTTGTCGGCGACCCAGGGCGTTTTGAGAACGATCTGCGTGGAGAGGGTTGCAAGAATGGTGCCAGTCGCCAGTTCCTTGTTCCGCCGTGCCGTGCCCAGAAAGCAAAGCGTAGGCTCCCCCGGCACCGGCACGTCGCCAATCACAAGCTGCGCGTCCCCGAACTGAGGGACGCGCGCGGGGTCAGTGGAGACCATACGCGCCAGAAGATCGGCGTTCACGGCGGGGATGGCCTCGGTCAGCACGATATGTTTCAGCGCCAGGCTGAGGGCTTGACGAAGAGGCCAGTAGGTAGGCTTAGGCATAGCTACAATTCTTCCCTAGACTTCTTCCATCGTGATAGAAACGCCGCTGATCCCGCCTGCCTGCTGGTCGAGGTAATCCTGGACCGCTTGCAGCATCTGCTCTTTTTCTTGGGGGCTGAACGAAACAAGGATGCGGGTTGGCAGGCGGCCTTCGCCGCTGTTACTGCCTCCCAGCGCGCTCGGCTGATGGTACTGGGCGTAGGGCACAGCGTTGAGGTCAAAGCCTGTTTCTACCGCCCCGCCGCCTTCTCCGCCGTCCACCGCGATGAACTGCCCGGCGGCATCCCGCAGTGCGCCGGTGCGAACCATTGGCTCGGAGGAGAAGCCGCGCCGCGCCTTCTCTCCCAGCGTCGAGGGGGCCAGGGCCGCCCAGGGCTGGCCGAAGGCCGTTCCTTGTGAGGCGAAGTTTTCCTGCTGGGCCTCGCTCATAATGTCGCCTAACTCTTCCAAGAGCGGGGCAAAGTTTTCGAGAGCATCAAGCAGTCGCTGGACATCGCCGTCCGGCACGAGAGCCGGGTCCACCGAGATGCGGAAGGTGACGGACGGCTGAGGCATGACGTCTCACGGGAGGAACTACTTGGGAGTTGTCACTTGGGAGGAACTACTTGGAGGGCGCGTCGTTGACCGCTGCAAGCTGCTGGGCGGTCGCCTGCAAGGCTTCCTCGGCGGTCGCCTGCAAGGCTTCCTCGGCTTTCGCTTTGACATCGGCCTCCGTTGGGGTGACGGCATAGTTCTGGGTTTCAGTTTTCGGCTGGGTTTCAGTTTTCGGCTGGGTTTCAGTTTTCGGCTGGGTTTCAGTTTTCGGCTGGGTTTCAGTTTTCGGCTGGGTTTCAGTTTTCGGCATGGCCGGGGGAACAATCACCCCGGCGGGGACCGGCGCGGCCTCTCTAGAGCTTCCTGCTTGGGTCTCAACGTTCTGGGTTTCAGTCGATTCCTCCGCATTCGATTCCTCCGCATTCGATTCCTCCGCATTCGATTCCTCCGCATTCGATTCCTCCGCATTGCAGCGCGGGCAACGCTTATCCTGAAAAACGTCTTGATCGTCATTGTATCCGCAGTTTTGGCAAATCGCTTGCATGGTCTTCTGTTCCTTTTCCTGTTACTACTGTTTCCTGTTACTACTGTGGAAGCGGGTAATACTCTTTGCGCGATCCCGGCGCCGGCTCGGTGGCTGTTTCTGTCGTGGCGCTGCCAAGTGGCACTTCCTGCATGACAAAGAACTTTTGGTACACCGGCACATCCGCAATTCGATCGGCAGGCGGCACGGCAATCACGGTGAAGTGTCGGCCCTGGTCGGTGACGGCTTGGCCCGGCGCGGGCGGGGCAGGAAGTGCGTCAGGGGCAATCAGGTAGGCGCGCAGGTCTGGGAAGGCCGCGTTGCTGGCAAGGCCGTTCGGTAGATAAGAAGCATCCCCGCGCTCCACAGACGCCGGGAACGCGTTGCAAGTCTGCCCGGCAACGGTAATCGTGCTGCCGTACTGGGCCGCCTTGCGCTTGAATACAGAAGCGGCGCGGGCGGCTGTCCTGCCCGGCAAAGCAGCCACTAGCAAAGCAGCCACTAGTAGAGCCTCCGGCTGCCGACGCCGCACACCGAAGCCCGCCGGATCACCGGGCGCGGAAACGAGTCGCGGATTTGCGCGGGGATGATCCCCACGGGCAAAATGACGTTGGCATAGTAGAGGTTGGCATAGCCCATCAGCGATTGAGCGTCGGACAGCAGCCCACTGTCATCGGTTTTGAGGGAAAACTGCCCGATCCGAAAGTCGTCTGTCCGGCCCAGGTTGCCTTCCGGTATGATCAGCGCTGCCACATGATACAGGAGCGCAGTGCGGAGCCAGCCCTGACTGAGCGGGTCCAGCGCGGCCCAGTTGCAGGGTATCCGAGTGGTGGCCTCCGCCTGAGCCACGCCCAGAAACGGCAAACCTTGCACACGCGCATCCGGCCACAGGTCAGCGTCTACACCGGCGAGCTGCCGGATTATTTCGTAGCTGTCTGCCGACAAGAAAGAACCCGCAGCGGTGCCAATGGTCGTAGACAGACCAATCACCGGAAAGACGATCTCCTCCGGGAAACTTTCGTACTGCGCGTCCCCTGCGGGTGCGGGCGGGTAATTGCCCCCGGTCGGGGCGCGCGTGACCAAAAAGCCATTTACGAAGCCCGCTGGCTGCGGCACGGTGAACAGGTACGACCCAGAGCCGGGGGCGGTTTCCTGGACGGGTAGAACCGTCCAGTCCACGGCAAGGACGAATGCATCTGTAAACAAACGATACTCAATGGACGCCTGCCCGGACGGCAACTGATTCGCGATTTTTGTGATTGTCTGTGCCATGTCAATCTAGTTCTGGTCAATCTAGCCCTGGCTCAGAAGCGTGATGTCCATTTCAGCGGCTATAACGCCTAGCGAGGATGTGCTGTCGGCGTAGGCGTACATCCGAATCTGGTCTCCTGCGTTGAAGCGCGCGGTTCGTATATTTAACGAACCGTTGCGGGCGACGGAACCCGTCGAGCTGACCGTGGCAAACCACTGGAAATGAGGCCCGTCTGCGTTCAGCGTGCCCGCGCCTTGTCCGTAGCTGATGCCGGACGGGGCATTATCCGCGATCCGCAGCTTGGTGGTGATTTGGTAGTTCCCGGTCACCGGTACTGTATAAAAACCGGACGTTGTGCTGAAGTTGCCGCCCGGATCGGAAACCACTGTGGGCAGTGTTATGGTGTTGAAGGTGCCTGGGGCGATGGAGCCGTTTGGGGCACTGAGTGTCGCAACGCAGTTTGCCTTGGAGCTGCCATTGACATACACCCATGCCGCGCCTGTGTCCCGATACCACTCATTTGTATCGGTCGTGACATATAGCCGGTTCGCCGTGGACGCGGCTGGTCGGGACGCGAATGTGCCGAAGAGGACCGTCGTCCCGCCGCCGCCCGTGATGGCGACATTGGAAACGCCTGTCACCTGTCCCTGTGCGTTGACGACGATGACCGGCGCATGAGCCGCGTCGCCGTAGCTGCCCGCAGTGACGCCCGACGCGGGCAGGTCCGCCGCCGCCAGCCCCCGGAAGGCCGGAGCCGTTGCTGCCCCGGAAATCGGACCTGCGAGCACAGTGTTTGCCGACCGATTGCCAAATTCGGTGTAAGTGCCTACGACAGTCCATCCGCCCAAGCCATTATTAGCTGTTGCGGACCACAGTATGACTGGATTTGTGGCACTGCCCCTGGGGACGGGAGCGCCGATCTGCGTGGCCGCCGCAGGAAGCGCAGCGGCCAGAAGCAGGGCGACGGCGAGAGGCCAGGATTTGAGTGTCGTTGTTCGCATGAGTGGCCTGCCTGTCAGATGAAGACCCAAGTCAGATGAAGACCCAAGTCAGATGAAGACCCAAGTCAGATGAAGACCCAAGTCAGATGAAGACCCAAGTCAGATGAAGACCCAAGTCAGATGAAGACCCAAGTCAGATG
>JAABUL010004888.1_pt1 | contig 17356 bp, 1 predicted proteins | sample 5559151 | NCBI WGS metagenome assembly JAABUL01 (sample SAMN10711876, study PRJNA513368) | rock metagenome | isolation source: Antarctica rocks | place: Antarctica: Victoria Land, Pudding Butte sud | reverse complement strand
ATATTTATATAATTTATTAAAAGAATAATTATATTATCTTTAAAGGCCTTATAACCTTTAATATTAATTAATCTATAAGAGTTTATATTTTAAACTTATAAAAGCCCTTAGCTTTTAATATTTATAATATTCCCTTCAATAAAGTTTAATAATTATAATATATTCATATAAGATATCTTAAGTAATAAAATATTAATAAATTACTTATAATAATAATTATTATTAATTTCTTAAAGCCTATTATTAATAAGCTTATTTATAAATATTATATTTGAACTTATTAAAAGGTAATACCTTATAAAGATACTATTTAATTAAGGGAGTATTTAATAGAATTTATTTATAATATTATTATTAATTTATTTATCTTAAGGGATTTTAAAGGAAGTAAATATTTTATAACTTTTAGAGATAATATTATATATTTTTTAATTATATTTTACCTTAAGAATAAGAACAATATCTTGAAATTATTTTAATATTTAAGCGCCTTAATTATTATATCTAATATTTTTAAATTAGAATAATAAAGGTAAGTATATTAATATTACCTTTATTAATTTTTTTAAGGATTAAGATATCTATTATTAATTAATAATACCTAATAATCCTTAAATAAATAATAAAATAAAATATTTTATAAAATTCTAGCTTTAATAAATCCTTTTAATTTAAAATTATTTAAATAATTAATTATTTTATACTTTAATTACCTAATATTAAGTTAAGTAAAATATCCTTTAAAATATAATATAAATATAAATTAAAGCTCTTTTATTTATAAATAATTAACTTTATAACTTATATCTTATATTAAATTTAAAAGAAATTAAAAGATAAAAGTAATAAATATTACTTATTAAGGTATAAAAGGAATTATATCTTTTACTTATAAAACCTTATAAAAAGGTAAGTTATTTAAGTTAATAATATTTACTTTTAAGAGAAGCGCCCCTAATATATTAATATTAAATAAGATATAAAAATTACTTTAATTTAAATTAATAAATAATTATAAATATTTACTTTAAAGGTGAATAATAAGAAATAAGATATTTATATATAAGATATTAATCTTATAACTCCTATCATAAATCTACCTTTATAATTAAATATTAAAGAATATATATATAATTACTTTAATAATATAAGATTATCTTAAATTAATTATATTTAATTTATATAACCTTTTATTAAATCTTTTAAGTATAATAGCCCTTATACTTTTAATTAATATAAAGCAATTTAAGTTATTTAAATTAAAGACTTATTAATAGGTAATAAAAAATAAATATAATAAAAAATAAAGTTTAAATATAAATAATAAAATTAAGTCTTTATTAAAAAATAATATATAAAAAGTAATCTTATTACCCTTAAATAAATATATATTAAGAGGTAAATAGGTTTATACCTTAAAATATAATCTTTAAGGGGAATTTATATAATATAAGGTATATTAAGTTATTTGAAGATTTAAATAATATATAGATATTAATTATAATAAAACTTTCACCTTAATAATTAAATTTATAGATTATAAAATTATCTTTATATAAACAATTATTATAAATTAAGACCTTAAATAAATAAATATTAAAATAACCTTCCTTTATAATAATATAAATAAAGAGATCTATATTAAATAACTTATAAGTTATAAGGAAAATAAGGGAGTTTATTAGCTCCTTAAAGTACTTTATAAATTTAAATATAATATTATACCTTTATTAACTTTATAAAAGATTTAAGCTTAATACCTTTATTTATTAACTTAAGTATATTTATTAAATTTAAGAAGGGGATATTAATAACCTTATATATAAATAATATTTTAATTATAAGATTAAGTAAGGAAGTTATTTAATATATTAAAGATATCCTAAATAGTAAATTTAAAATAATAAATTTAAGATTATATATATACTATCTTAATATAATAATTACCTAGAATTAATAATAATAAGTATTATAATTAAGTTAAGCTACTTATATAAAGAAGGTATTATAAGACTTTAATATATAAAAGTATAAATATATTATTATATTAATAGAAATAAATACCTACTTAAATGAGATTAAAATAGGTTATAAAATAAATTTATTATTTAAAAAGAATTATTAAAGAACTATTAAATTACATATATATATTATACTTAAAATATACTTAAATATTATTTATATTATCTTAATTATTAATTATTATTTTATTAACCTAAATAAATGATATTAATTTAAAGTTAAATTAATTCTTTATTATTTATATATTATAATTAATTTTTAACTTACTTTTTAAGGCTCTTTTTAAGACCTTATTAAGTATATAGATTTTAATTAAATAAATAATTATAAGATTCAAAAGTCTATATTAAGTTATATATTTAATATTAATAATATAACTCTTAATTAATCTTTTAAGTAATAGGCTATAATAGCCCTCTCCTTATATAAGGCTAAATATATTAGATAAATATAAATATTCAAGGAAGTTATTTAATTAAGGACTCTCCTTAACTAACTTTATATAAATAATCCTCCTAAAATAGTTAATATTTATAGGGATAATTAAGGTATAATTATCCTTATAAAGAATCCTAAGTTTTATACTTACTCTAAATATATTAAGCTCTAATATTATTAGATAAAAGAGTAAATTACTATTAAAATTATTAACTTTAAATATATCCCTATAAATTAATAATTAATTAATACCTTACTATCCGTAGTAGTAGGCTGAATAACCTATTAACTAAGCGTTATATCCTTATTAATAAACTGTTAGGTGTAAAATCATTACTATATTATTACTTAGATATTAATATATTAATTTACTATCAATAAGAATTTAGACTTAATAAACTTTTTATTAGAGTATTTTTTACTATATTAGTAAGACCTTCTTACCTTATTATTATATTACTATTAATATCTTATTAACTTACATAGAAATTTTTAATATTTAGTTAATATTATATTATTAGCTTAGAAGGTCTTTATTAATAGCTCCTTAACTAGGTTTTATATTAGACTTTATATTAACTACTAGGTATATTTATTAGTTATTTAATTAATCTAGTTATACTATTTCTATTATTACTATATATACCGTACCTAAGATATATAATTACTACTTACTCCTGAAATCCGTATAGAAGTAAAACTATAGTACTAGGATAAGAATCCTATATATAAAAACCTAATAGTTACTACTAATATACTTCCTTACTATCTAGCTTATTTACTATCTTAATACCTTGTAAATGGCTAGATATATTACAGGAAGAGGCTTAATAAGCTAGAACGCCCTATCCCCGTATACTTAATCTTAAGGCTTATATTAATTACTAATTAATACGCGAATATTAGTAAATCTATAGCCTATTTAAATATAGCGGCGAAGTATAATAATATAATATTAGAATTAACCATGTAGATACCTATTATATTAGTTAATATATAGTATAATTTACTTTAGGCGAGCGTTTAATATTACTATTAGATATAAAGATCTTATTATACTAGTTTTATATTAGCTTAATCTCCGCTCGCCTTAATATCTAATACTTTCCTTAATCTAATATTAAAATAATATAGAGTAGTTACTAAGTAACCTAATAATACTCCTATATCCTATCCTTATATATATCTCCCCTTACTAGCCTTATTAGCTATGAGCTCTAGCTTATAAGATAGATTATTAGGATTAGTAGGAGGCTAGCTAGGATTTTATAAGCGTTTTATTAGCGTCTTATATAGGTCTACTTTAAAATAAAATATAACTATCGCTATTAGTATACGTAGTTACTCTTTTCTTTAATTTCTTATTATATACTAAGTTATATAGTATATTATAATTATAGATTATATTCTTAGATCTAATATATTATTAGCTATAGTATCTATATTTATCTTATAGGTCTTCTCCGTCTTAAAGTATTACTCTAATATAGTATTATAAAATATTAATAGACTGGGAGTACTATCAGCTATACTAAGTCGCGGGGAATATAGATATTATAAATTAACTTATATTATAAGATATAGAGTAGTATATAGAGGAGTAGTAATAAGCTAGGCTAATATAATATAGTATATTAGGTGTAAGTATAGTTATTAATACTAGTTAGTATTCCTTTTAATTTCCAGCGATCTTACTAAATTATTAAAATATATTAGAATTACTGATTTATAGGAACTATAGAGACATTATTAGCTACTTACTAATATATCTTAAGGATAGTTAGTAGGTATTATCTAGTATTATCTCCGCTATTATAATACTATTACTTATCTTATTTAGTCTCTTTATTCTATTATCGCATTAGTATTTTATAATTATAAGACCTAAGGGTAGTAAAGAAATCCTAATATCTTATACCTTATTATCCTTCCTTACTCTTCCTAAATATAGATCTCCTATTTATATAATAATATTAACGCTAAACTATAGAAGCTATCTATTCCATATAACCTCGGAGACTAGCTAGTATATCCTAGAGAATCTAGTATTTACTACCTAGCGTTAGCTAGTAGGAACCTACCTTACTAGTTACTAGATCCCTAGTATTAGTATAACTATCCTCTAATCTAGGTCTACTATCTAGTAATAGTATACGTGTGTATATACTTATAGTATAGATATAGGGAGATATAGAAGGATAGTATCTAATTAATATCTAGGGATAGTAGTATTAGGATATAGTATATATATAGCTAATATATACTAATAGTAGTCAGCCTTACATTAATTAATAGTAGTAGATTACTTAGGGATATCTAAGTATCTTAGGATCGATATAATAGTTTATATATATAAGAGTTAGGTATTCATCAGGATAATAGATAATAGAGATAAAAATAGAGATAGTAGTTAGTATAGGAAATCAGGGTCAGCGATCTAACAGTTATAAAAGGTATATATAGAGATTATTATATAACTATAAAATTAATTAACTCTAGGTATTTAAGATTATATAATATTCTCTTCTCTACGAGATATATATATATAAATAAGGGAGTTAGTAATTATACTTTAATATATATACCTTTAGATATATTAACTAGGATCTCTATCTACTATTATTATAGTATTAAGTTTATAATTAAGTCTATATAAATTATTTAGGATTAAAGATATAAGTAAATTTAATAATAATTTATCAAAGGCTAGTAACTATATAAACCTCTAGGTAAGTAGTATAAAGCTACTTAGTATTATTATTAATAGTAAAATTAAAGTTCTTATTAAATTTATAATTAAGTTACTATAAAGATTATTTTCTAAATAAGGATAATTAGTCTTATATAAATTAAATATTATAATTTAAGTTTAATAATAGGATTTTACTTCTCCTTTCTAGGCGCTTTCCTCCTCCTTCTTTCTTAACTTGCTTAATATATATAATATAGTACTTCTAGTATCCTATTCCTTATAAGCCGACTACCTTTATATTATTAAATATCTTAAGATATAGTATTTATAGTATAAGATTAAGCTTAAGTTAATTAAAATTCTTAATTATTATTAAATATATAAATAGCTTAGGTCTATTATAGGAAAGCTTATATAATAATATACTATTAACTTATCCTAGCCTAGATAATTAGATAGTTATAAAGTCGCTAATCTAGAAGATAATCTTATACTTAGATTCCTTATAAAGAAATTAGTAAATTATTATTATTAAGAATATTTATATTAGATATCTATAATTGATAATAAGGTTAAAGAAGGAAGAATAAATATTATTGTTATACCTATTTATAAAGGCTAACTTCTTATATTATTATATTCCTCTCCGTTATAAAAAGGTAATATTAGGTTAGTAGTAATTAATATTATAGGCTTCTCTTAATATACTTAAGAATAGATAATTAAACTCTAATTAATTAGGCTATAAAGGCTAATAAAGCTAATTTTATATAAAGGATTTTAATAAGTAATTTATTATTAGTAGCTTCTTATATATCTTATTATCTAAGATTATAAGTCGTAATTTATTTTACTTAACTTTAATTTATTTAGATATTAGTAGAAGTATATTAAGAAGATTTAAATATTACTTATAAATTATTATAAGCTATATTATTAAATTAGTATTACTTCTTATATTTAACTTAAAGGATATAAATTAAATAATTTAATATATAGCTTCCTTTATTAATAAAATCCTTATTACCTTATAGAAGTTAGTATTTAGGATATCTACTTTAAAACCTTAATATTTATCTTTACTAGAGAATATAATTATATTATTAAGTATAGCGTATTTAGAAGTAATATTATTAAAGTATAAACTAGTATAAATATTAAGTCTTAATATAAAAGTATAATATATAGTAACCTTCTTTAAGATCTTACTATTAATTAAGAAGGACTTTATAAGTATATTATAAGTATATTATCTTTATACCTTATATTAACCTAGGACTCTTTATTTAAATTATCTTAGGATATAGTTAATAAAAGAGGAAGCTCTCCCTACTTAAACTCTAATACTAACGTAAAGGTTATATATTAGTAGAGTTATTAAAATACTTTTCTAGTAGTATATAAAATAATTATTAGATTATCCTAATCCTATTAATTTATATTTTATAATAATATAATAGTATTACTCTTTATTATTTATATATAATATTAGATAATAGATTTAATAATATTTAGGTTTAAACTTAGATAAATTATAACCTTTACGGCTTTAAGAAAAAGGAGTTAAATATATTATAATTATAATTAAGTATATTCTTATATCTTATAACTTTTTAAATAGTATATAAGTAATTATAACTTACCTTATAAGGATAGGAAAGGGAAAGTCCTAATCTTTATAATATAAGTATTAAGGCCTAATTATATAAGGATAGCGTTAATAAAGAAATATTAAGCCTATTTTATAATATTAGTAAATTTAGAATATACTATATTTATAGGCTTAAATTAAATTATATTTAAGGCGGGAGTAATATAAATTAATATAGTCTATTTAATAGATATCTCTAGAGCTTTAAGGAATATAATTAACTTTATTAGAGGTAATATCTTAATATATTATCTTTTAAAAGCGACTTTATAATAATATTAAATATTAAATTAGATTTCTATAGGTTTATAATAACGTATTTTTTATAGCCTTAATTCGCGAGTAGAGAGCTAAATCTTAAATTCTCTATCTATTATTTTATATTACCTATGAACGCTATTATAAATATATATAAAGTTTAAGATATATTATTAATTTTAACGCCTAATAGGCCCTTATTTAGTATTATAAATCTAAGTTTAAGGACCTTAATAATATCCTTAAGACTACTCTTATAAGGTCTAAGAGCTAATAAAAGAATATTAATATATTATTTTCTCTCTTATTGATTAAGTCCTACTGTTATAATATATATACTTATAATTAAATAATATATATTATAATAGAGACTAAATATATTAATAAATATTAATAGGGGAAGATATATAATAAGAGACTTTATAAAGCTTAATAGATAAGACTAATTGTAAATTAAAAGCTTTAGTTCCTCTTATAAAGGCGCTAATTATGTTAATAGCCTTATATTTATAATATTAATATCTTAAATTATTTATATAATAAATTTACTTTTATATATAATGAGATTTTTAGATTTTAGACCTTTATATTTATAGTTAAAGATAATATTAGTTTCTTAATAAAATACTTATTATTAATTAATATACTTAAAGTCTTTTTTTAGTAAAAAGAGCTCTCTAGCTATTAAATATTAAGATATCAAATAGTTATCTTATAATATACTAAAATATAATAATAATAGAAGGGGATTTATAATAATAGTTATAGCTCCCTAACTTATTATACTACTAATATAATCTTTATTAACTATAAATATACGGTTAAAGTAATATTTTAAAGTTTAATATTAATATTAAGATTATATATATTAATAATATATATAGTTAGATAGTAAAATAGCCTACTAATTTTAATTAATTATATATTCCTTAAAGTAAGATTTAATTAAAGTCGCCTATATTATAAAATAATAAAGTTCACTTAGCTAATCTATTAAATATATAAGGCTAAAGTAGATTTTATTATAAAATAATTAAAATAATAGTAAAATTTTAAAGAGGTAGATTAGATTAAAGAAATATATTATCTTAATAATAAGCTTATTAATATTCTTAATACCTTATATAGGGAGCTATTATATTATAATTAAGACCTCTTATTTTTATAATTTTAAGACTAGTAGTTATTAATATATATACTTTTTTATAATATCTTAATATTATCTAGTAGCCTAAAGACTTCTAATAGACTTTAATAATTATATCTACTTATACCTATAATTTAATATTATAAATTTAATATTATAATAAATAAATCTAGCTTAATTAAGGCTCTTATATATAGGACTTCTTATAATAGATTTATAGTAGAGGCTTAATAGCTAGGAGGTTATATAATATAGATATTATTATCCTCCTCTTCTTCTTTATTAGTAGCTTACTTTAAGGCTAGCTTATTAAAATCTTCTATAAAATCTATTATAAATAATTTTAATTTAAGTAATATATCCTCTAATACTAGCTAATTATCTAGTAAATTAATATTATTATTATCTTAATCTTAATCTTAATTAATAATATTATTAATTAAATTATTAGGCCTAGCGTTATTAATTAAATTAAATTAATTATTATTAATATTAATTATATCTTATTATAATTTAATAACCTATTTATATACTCTACTTAAGGATAGAATTTATAATTCCGCTAGTTATAATAACTTTATTAAGAATTATAAGATATTTATATTAAGTCTACCTATTTAAGAAAGTAATAAATTTATCTTTATCTTAGTTAACTTAAATAGGATTATCTGCTACTTATAACTTTATAACTCTTATACGTTTTTAGTCCTTTATAATATAGAAACTAGATTTTATAATTATTTATTTAAGATATAGGATACCTCTTTATTAAAAGAAGCCTAATAAATTATTAATTAGGTAAGATATTATAATAGTATTAGGCTATAGAAGGATAGGGAGCTAGGTATATAATATAAGGTATATAATATAGTATAATAAATAGCTAGATATAATAAATTAATTAATATCTAATATAATAACTTTAATAGAGTTAAAATCTAATAAATATATAAAATCCCTCTAAAATATATTAATCTCTATTAAGTAGTATTATAGCGTACTATCTCTAGTATAGAAATTAATCTAATTACTCTTACTACTATTAACGTAAGTATTAATTATAGAGAAAGACTATATTAAGTAATAGAGAAAATATAACTTACTATTAAAATTATTAACTAGCTAATCTTATATTGTTTATATAATCCTCTTACTAATAATATCTTATAATTATTATCTAATATAGTAGTTAAATTATTAAAACTAACTACCTTATCTACTAGATTAGCTATTATACTTAATATATATTTAATAAAGCCTAAGAGTCTAGGAGTAACTACTCTATTTATAAATAGATATAAATAGTTACTTAATATCCTAGAAATAATAGTATTTATAGTAGTAGTAATTAAATCCTTTTAACTTAGGTAGATATATAGCTTAATATAATAGCTTATATAAAGTATATATATTATAAGGGATAGTATTATAATAGTATATATTAGGGATTATATAGGAGATAGTATAATATAAAGGCTATAATAAAGAGTATTAAAATTATATTAAATATAATTATAGGTATTTTTTAATAAATTTAAGGTAGTTAGGAAGTATATATAAATTAGTAGATATTAGAAAATAACCTTAAGATAATTATTGATTTTTTAATATATAAAATCTCTAAGGGTAAAAATCTAATATATTATTATAATTATATAATACGTACTTTCTCCGCTTACTATTAATTCCCTAATTCCCTAATTAATTAACTTAACTAACGCTTCTTAATTATTCTAAATTCTACTTATTATATATATAGATATTCTCTTTTATAATATATAATAGTTAGTCTTTATAATTTAATATAATAGCTAATTTCTAGCTATTATAATTAAATCCTAAGTTATATTCTTAATAGTTAAAGATAAAGAATATAATAAAGCCGGTATCTTTAAAGCCTCTTATAAAGGTAAACTTATATAAGGTTATTATAAAGCCTAGCTTCCTAAAGAGTTAACCTATTATTATATTATCTAATTTTAAGCTTATAAGTAATAATAATAAGCTTCCTTTAATCCTACTTAATAAGAAGAGAAAATAAGTTATAAATAAAGATAATTTAATATCTACTTTATTAAAGACTAAGGATCTAAGATAAAAGCTTTTTATATCTATAATTAATATTAAGCCTTACCTAACTTTTAATCTTTACTAATTAATATCCTAAAGTTATAGTATATTAGAAGGGGATAATCCTCAGGATGTTAATAATAATAGTAATAGGTATATAAATAATAATAAAGTGTTAAATAATATTATAAAGAAAGAGTAGATATAATATTAAAAGAATAATATAAAGGCCCTTACCTATAAATTATTAATATTAAATACTTATAATCTTAACTAACTAAGTAAATTTTCTATAGATATATAGGGTAGTCTAAGTAACCTCTAAGATATCTATTAAATTTAATATCTCTATTATTTTATATTATACCTTAAAGCTTAATTAATTTATATTATCTAGGATAAAGAAATTATATAATATAATTAGGAATAGGAGCTATTAAAATCTAGGATTAATAATTATTACACTAATTAGAAAGGCTAATCTATTAGATATATAAAGGTATATTACCTAGCTCTATAGATTTAAGATTATAGTTAATATATAGGATAATAGTAATTAATAAGGCGTTTTATAAAGGAGGACGTATAAGGATAGATTAAATAATATATAAATCTTAAGATATTAGTTAATCTATTTATAAATAAGTATTCTATAAGTTTATTTAAATTTATATTTAACTTTATAAAAAAACTTATTAATATTTTAGAAATAGATTAAATTAACTAACTTTAATATATCTTTTTTAAGAGTTAATTAATTTACCTTAAAGTATATTAAGTATCTTATTATTAACTTCTTAATAGCTATCTTTATTAACTTCACTACTTAATATAAGCTAATACTTAATTAAGATAATAATCCCTCTTTACCTTATAACTTATTATATTAATATAAAATACTCCTATATTAGTTTTATAAAATAAGTAAATTAGATTACTTTAATTATTTAAAGGAGAGTAAATTAATAATATAAGAGTTTAAGAATAAAAAGACTATTATAATAGATAAAACTATTATTCTATTAAATAAAAATAAGGGTTATATATTCTATAATAGCGATACTAAGAGTCCTACTCTAGTAGTAGGATATTAATTTACGGGTTTTCTTTACTTTTATTATAATATATAGTATAGAGAATATCAGGGCTCCTTATAACTAAGTAATAGCGCTAATTAATAGGACTACTTAGGTGCTTTAGCTTCGCTAGCTTACTATTAGGTAAATACCGCTTATAATATAATATATAATATATCTATAGCTAGTATAATATACTTTTATAATTCCCTATATAATAAGTAATATTATAGAAAGTTTTAATAATTTAGAATTTTCCTTCTTTACTTTAAAAGAACCGGACTATTAGCTATTATAATAAGGTAGGCTATTAAGTTAGCTAGAGGTTATTATATTTAATATATTCCTACTAACTATCTAGTTATACTATTATTAGAATATATCTAGAGGTAAAGAGATATAGTATTTAATAATAATAATAAGGGCCTTAATATAATAGGCTAATATTAGAGAGGTATAACTTAAATATATAATTTATAATAGAGAAGTATACTTATAATATTACTCTTATATAATTAATATAAAAGTATAATTACCTTATTAACTAAAATAACGCGTATTCTTTATAATATTAACGCGTTAATATAAATCTAAATAGTTAGGTATATATATATACCTTACTATAATAAATAATTATAGATAGTTAAGGAATAGATCTAAATACTATATTAACTATAAGGTAATAGTTAGTTAAATATCCTTTAAAAGTAGGTTAATAGGTATTTAATAATTATTTAATAATAATTTAAATTTAATAGGATAATATTCTACGTAGTTATCTAATAGCGTATAGAAGTAGTTTCTATAACCATTTAATATAAATACCATAATACGCTAGAGTTAATATCTAGCTTAATACTAGGAGAGGTCCCCTAAGGTAGCTATATTAAATCCTTATATAAAGATAAATTTATTACCTTCTATAAAGGCCTTAGCCTAGAAAAGGTATTATAATATAATAAGAGTATCTTTTTAACGCCTAAATAATTAGTAGGCTCTAGGATATATATCCTTAAAGTATATCCTAGATTAATAGTAATAATATAAAGATAATATAATTTATACCTTATAATTACTTACTTAGCTATTATACTTTATAAGATATTATAAATTAATAACTTTTATAACTATATCTTTATAATATACTTAATTATATTTTATTATAAAATTAGCCTATATAATTTAAATCTAAAATTAATTTTTTAAATAACTATATTTTATTATAAATTAGCCTATATAATTTAAATCTAAAATTAATTTTTTAAATAACTATATTTTTTTCAAAGTAGAATTTCTTAATAAATAATTTTAATAAAGGTATATATTTTATAAATTTTAATTAAATATAATTATTTTAAATTTATAATATATTTATATATATTACCTAGTATTAGATTTTTATTTTAATTATATATTAAATATAGATAATTTAAGTAGGAGTATTAAAATATAAGGTCCTATTAAGGCGCTAAGATACTTAATTAATATATCTTAATAATTATATTTAATTCTTATATATTTATACTTAGTAATCTAATTAAGTATTCTATTATATATTTTAACAAGATACTATTTATATTAATATTATTAATAAAGCTATAATTATAATATAGATTATCCTATTATAAAAGATATATATAAATCTAAGGAATATAAGGAATTTAGAATAATAATAATTAATTAGGTAATATAAAATATAATAAATAATACTATTTTAATTAATTATAATTTAAATATTATAATTCTATTACTCTTAATTACTTAATAATTATACTACTTAATTAAGACTTAATTTATATAATTAATTTATATAATTATAAGGGCTTAATTTTTATATAAATAATTTTAATTAATCTATTATTAGTTATATTATATAATAAATCTAGCTTAGAATATAATCTTATACCTATTTTATAAGTATAAGGTAGTAAAAGTATATTAATTATAACCTAGTTATTATAATATTAGCTTCTTCTTATAATTTATATATTAACCTTAATGATAATATAAAACAAGTCCTTTAAGATAATAACCTTAATAGGCGCTACTAAAGTAATATATTATAATTTAATATTATTACCTTAAATATTAATATTAAAAGAGAAAGTTTAATTTAAAAGAAAAGGATAAAATAATTACTTTAATTACTTATATTAATTAACTTTAAAATACTTAAGCTATTAGAGTTTTAATAATAAATATAATTACTATCTTATTAATATTATTATATATATATATATATTTTTACCTAGAAAAGCTATATATTTATAAGGATATATTTATAAGGATATCTTTAAGAGAGAGTATATTTATTAATTTTATAAAGTTAATATTAAATTTATTAAATTTATTAAATACTTTATTATATTAAAGTCCTATATAACTTATTATATAAGGTTCTTAAAGGATAATTTTAAAGCTTAATAATATTCTTATTAATAAGTTAATAATTTTTATAAAATTATTTCTATTTTTTTTAAATAAATTCTTATAAATCTCATTATAAACTTAGCTAGCTATTATCTTCTTATTTATAAAAGATAAGAGGTAATACGTTAATAATTAAATTAATAAATCTTAAATCTTAAATTTTATTTAAAAGAATTAAAGTCTAATTTATTACCTTTTAATAAAGAATATAAGGCCTGATTTTTTAAATAAAGTTAAAAATAAGATTTTAAGTATTAATCCTATCTTTAAGAGATATAAAGAGATCTTTAATTAAGTTACTATATTTAAGAATATAATAGAGTATAATTATTATAATATTAACTTAAAATTATAAATTTTTTTAATAAAAAACTTTTAAAAGATTATGTTTTAAAGTATAAAGGCTTAAATATTAATAATGATAAATAATTATAATTCAAAAGAGATAGGTTAAAGTAAAAGATTAAAGATATTAAGGATAATATAATAATATATTATTATTATAATAAAAAGGTTATATTTAATTTAATTAACTTAATTATAATAATTTATAAACTTATATAAGCTTTATTATTATAATAAAGGGATAAGTAAATCTTTAAGGTAATTTATATTAAAAAATAATACTTTAAAACTTTAAATCTTATTTAAATTTAATTTAATTAAAATTTATAATTTGATAAGATATAAAACCTTATAATATTATCTTATTATAAATATAAATATTAAGTAAAAGTAATATATAATTTTATAAAACCTATTAATTATATTATTAATAAATAAATAATTAAGGTTATAAAAAGGAATATATTACTCTTTTTTATATAATAAATTAATAAGGCTTTAATATTATTTTAAGTATATTTAACTTAAAGAATTAATATATTTTATTAAATTTAAAGGTAAAGTATTAATACTTTAAAGTTAATCTTAATATAATATAAATTAATAAGTCCTAATTACTTATTTAAAATATTAGGAAAGAGCTAAATATATTTTTTATTATATATATTATATATATTAATAGGTAAATTTGTTAATAATAATCTTAAGATCTTTAAAAAATTTTAAGGCTTTATTAAATTCTTCTTTAATAATAAAGTAAATACCTTATTTATATTTAAGGAAAGTAATTATATTATTAATTATATAAAAAGTAAAGAGTTACTTTATAAGCCTCTTTATTATTTATCTTAAATTAAATTTATAATATTATAATATTATCTTAAAGATTTTCTTTAAGAAGATTTTCTTTATAATTCTATTTCTTTAATTAAAGCGCCTATCCTCTTTATATTAAAGAAGGATTATAAGTTATATTTATTTATAGATTATAAAGATTTAAATATAATAACTCTAAAAAATAGATATTTATTATTTTTAATTATTAACATAATAAATTATTTAAATTATTTAAAAATCTTTATAAAGTTAAATTTTAAAGATATTTATTCTAAAATTTATATTAAAAAAGGTAATAAATAAAAGATTATGTTTTATATTTGTTATAATTATTTTAAGTATTTTAAGTATTTAATTATACCTTTTAAGTTCATTAATATATTAAATATATTTTACGCTTATATTAATAAGGTATTTATAAGACTTATAATATAATATATATAATATCCTTAAATAATATCCTAATTTATAACTTTAGTTTAATAAACTATTAATAATATATTTAATAAATATTAAAATAAATAAAATAAATCCTATTATTTATTAATTTTAAAAAATATTAATTTAATATTAAATAATTTTAATTTCTAAGATTTATTATTTTAACCTCTAATCTTATAATAGATCTTAAGTATATAAAAATTAAAGAATAACTTTAATTTAAAATTTATTAAGAAATATAAAACTTTTTAAACTTTATAAATTCTTATTATAAATTTATTTATAATTACTTTTATATAATAGAGCTATTTATAAGCCTACTTAAAAGAAATATAATTAATAAAATGATTAATTTATTAAATTAAATAATTATTATTAAGGAGATATTAAATAATATAAATCCTTTTATCTTTATATTATTTCTTATAAAGATTAATATATTAAACTCTATTATAAATAATGATTTTATTATAATAAAATAAAGATAAATATTAATAATATATTATATTTTAATTTTCAGAATTAATTAATTTAAAATAAAGTTATATAATTTATAATTTATAATTATTTATTATAATAATAATAATAAAATATTAATATTAATATTAAAAGATTTATAAAGTAGAAGGAACTTAATTTTAAATAAATACTTACCTACTAGCCTTAAAAGTTTTCTAATAATTTATTAAATAGTTAATTAATAGCTAGTCTATCTAACAAACTTACTATCTATTAAATATTATTAAATCTATAAAACTATTATAATTAATTAACTATTATAGCTAATTAACTATAGGCCTATTAAAACTAATATTAAAGGTCTAATAGTTTATTAGTTTATATAAGTAAGTATATACTTATTAAGCTACCTAGCTTATTAACTTAATCTTAACCTTAAATTTAATCCTAATCTTAATCTTAGTCTTAATCTTATCCTAATTTTACCCCTAATCTAATATATTTATTATTACTATAATCTTCTATAACCTAAAATAGTAATAGTATTATTATTATAAATTAGAAGCTAAATAAAATAATAATACTTACCTTTATAATAAATTATAAGTATATAACTCCCTATATATATTTTGAAATATAAGGCTTACTAGGCTACTCTACCTTATTAATAATATAAATTATATATAATAACTCTAATTATAAAGCTAGTAGTTTAAATACTTAACGAATAGTATAATATTTAAATATTAATAAGTCTAAGATAAAGTTAACTACTTACTTATATATTATAATATTATTATTATAATTTTTAAGATTACCTTAAAGGAGATAGTTTATAATATATAATATAAGAAAGGCGTATTCCTTTTATTAATATATATAATTTAAATATTATATTAGCTTACCTTTATCTCTACTAATATAAAGGAAGTTATTAATATTATAAATATAATATCTATTATTATAATAATAATAAGGTCTTTATTAATTAGTATTAATTAATATCTTTTATTAATAGGTATTTATATATCTATAAAGGCTATCTTTTAATATTAACTTAAGCGCTTTATATTAAGATCTATTATATTTATATTATACTTATTTCTATAAGTAGCTATAAAGTATTATATAAATTTATATTATAAATAAAGTTTTATTATATTTATTATAAATTAATATTAAATAAATTATCCTACTTAAAGGCCTAGAAAGATAGTTATTTATATAAATATTTACTATTTAAAATAGTAATATAAGGTCCTCTCATAAAATTACTTTTCTTATCTTAGATAGTTAACTTATTAATAGGTAAGAAGCTTTATACTAATATTTAATATTATAAATTAAGAAGTTATAATATATTTAATATCTTAGGATTATTATAATCCTAAGCGCTTATAAGCCTAAGTCTAAGGGACTATTAAAGAATATCCTTTATAAATAAATACTCTATTATATTTATAAGTATAATAATATTAGCTATAACTTTA
>JAABUL010004887.1_pt1 | contig 17358 bp, 20 predicted proteins | sample 5559151 | NCBI WGS metagenome assembly JAABUL01 (sample SAMN10711876, study PRJNA513368) | rock metagenome | isolation source: Antarctica rocks | place: Antarctica: Victoria Land, Pudding Butte sud | reverse complement strand
GCGACGGCTGGTGGCACGGCAGCCTGGGATGCTGTAGGTCCCAATTTTGCGGCGGCCACAACTTTCAGGCTCGACGTTTATCTCGTCGCCAGGGTCTGAGTTGTCTGCAAGGCGAACGACTGCTGCCTAGGGAGGGGGAAGGCAAGGCTACTGCCATGCAGAGGGCCTTTATAAATAAAAATAAGAACAGGGCAGACTGTGCCTTCAGCTGCTCATCTTGCTACATTCATCTGTCTAGAAGAGAATGTTGACATGCTTCTTGGTCTTGAATGTGCTTTCGTGGAATGGACTACCAGTGGGTTCGCCAATAGAAGATATTGAAGAGGCTTGTAGAAGTGGTGTTGTACTTCGAGTCCCCAGAAGAGGAAGGAATTCTAGGGGAGCCTCATGCAGAGGCAGAATGGTTGGAGATGACACTGTGAACTTATGGAGAGGCATGAGCAAGGCAGGATCTAAATCCTCAAATGCGTGCCGCAGAGAGTGGGACGCTTAGATCTGGCTCAAGGTTCGTTCAACCCTTGTGCTAGCCCTGTCATTGGATGTGAGATGGTCGTTGCAGGTAGAGGTATGTGGTGATCTTGCTAACCCGTAGCGAGTCTGACTGCCGAAGAAGTCGACGCTTGCTGATCGAAGTGGCATATTCTCCGCTGGTTGCGGAGGCTACCTAAGTGCTGCTGGTCAAGCCTTGTCAGCAGACGTTCTGTTGCCAGTGCTGAATGCCAAACAGTGTCTTACCTGGTGCAGTGCTTGGATAGTCTTCACGTTATGAGAGACTCAAGCTGTTGTAGCAAGGGCTGAGGCTATCTCTGCTGCTTTGCTTGACTGCAATGGCTAACATTGAAGGAGCCTTGCGGCCAGCATAGAGTATGTTCATGGAGTTGAGCTCTAGCGTAGTGATAATAGAGGTATGCGGCAAGGAGTTGGGGAGGCAAGTGTCCTGCGAACATTGTCAGTCTTCTAATGCCAGGAAAAGCAGCAGTCATGACACATACGATGGTATAGATGTAGAATGCTCGACGGACTGTACGACATGATTGAGGAGAAGAGGAGAGCCAAGGTAAGTAGCTCCGTTTCATGCTCTTGCAAGTCGATGAAGTGGTGGATGTAGTAGGAGGAAGGCGCAAGTGCTTGTAGTCCGCGATGCTCTGCAAAGGCTGTCCACTCGTGGTATGGACATCATCAGCCGTTACTGGGCCTGAAGCCCACGATCAACAGCTTGCCAGGTAGTCAGGTAAGCTTCATAGGCGTAGGAAGGTGTGATGATGCCAGGGAAGCACTTACCTTAGGCCTCTGAGATACGCGATCACCGGCTGGGCTTTCGTAACAGCTCAAGCCTGCTGCCGAAAGGTGAGGGTACGACTTAGTGGCTATTTTGGAGGAGCCTAGATTGCAAGAGTGTGCTATGGCTTTGAATCCCACCATGGAAGATGGTGGGAACCTGTCGATACCGATGGGTGTGCCTTGTAAGGTTGCTGCAGATGCTGTGAGAAGCTGAGTCCTGCGCGTCGTACATGGTCATGGAGCTGCCAACGGCTGTGAAGCCAGCTTCTAGACCGAAGGATGCTCATAATGCATCAAAGGAATCCGATGATGACAATGGAGCGTTCTAGGTAGGTTGTGGTGGTTCCAGGGTGGGTGCAGACAAATTGTTTGCGTGTTTGAGATCGTGGAATTTGAGTCACTACTAGCTTCACCCTGCAGCGGGACTTAGGCTGGCAACATGATCCATTACTTCCTTTGATCACAACTCAAGACATCGATTGCTATCCTCTGTGGATCTAGCCAAGGCCCATCAGTTGCTCTTTGCCTTCTTGCTTCTCTAATTACACATCGAACGCATACACTCATCCCCACACTTCCAATCTCGTTACGCCCATCATTGCCCTTTGCGTCCTCGCTTCGACAAGAACACATCTGAACTCATACACAAATCCTCAGTCTTCTAACTTCTGTACCCTGATCACCATGGCTTGGTGGCTGGACAACTGCATTCCCATTACGCCCGAAGGTTAGATAATCGCATCAGTCAGTGAGAGTGCTGGAATAACGATGAGTAGCCACAACGTTCACCGAAAATTTCCTATACGTGATCCCAGAGTACCATCTGCCTCACTATGAAGCTACCATCCGCCGCTTCCCCTTCCCTTACGCAACTCTAAACTCTCAAACGCCTACACCAAGCGAGACCGAGCAACAGGTTGAGACGACGAATCCCATCGAGACTGAGTCTGCGGACGATTTCGAGACTGAGTCTGCTCGTCCTTCTAAACCACCTCTTCTACAGCAACACCTCATGATACTGTCTGAGCAAGAGCTTCGAGACAATCCCGAACTACTTGAGCTCATCGACAGTGCTCACAGCTCATGGCGCCACAGTAGCAAGGATCTCTTTCCGACCAGCGAGTCGCCCTGGGGCCCCGACGCCGTCAAACTTCCTCCAAGTTTCGAAGCAAGAATCTCAGCCTTACAACCAAGACCCAATGAGACCGACGTCCCTTGGCACTACTACGTAGCGGTCCCAGTTGAAGGTGGATTTACATGCTCTTACGTCGGTACCAGCCTCACACAATTTCGCATACATGCCGGCGAAGTAAGAACGCACGCCCAGGTCACCTTGGCAGGTGATGATTTTCCCTGGCCTTCTCTCATTCGGATCAGTTGCTCAGACGAGTTCAGAAAGGCGAAGGAGCACGAACAGCTGTGATTGAAAGTAGCGAAGGAGGACGAACAGCTGTGATTGAAAGTAGCGAAGGAGGACGAACAGCTGTGGTTGAAAGTAGCGAAGGAGGAAGGCTACTGCACGCTGCACGTCCTGTCCAGACTGTTTGCTGAGGAGGAGCAACCAGAGACGGCGCCTGTAGTTGACGAGGGTCTAGAATCAGGAGAAGCTGGTGAGGAGCAAGGGCTGCTTCCAGCTCAGGAGGAGCACAAGGAGGCTTCTTACTGCGGGTACTTACCACTATTTCAGCTCTGCTCGAGATTCTTCAGTGCCTAAGGTATTTGAGCACGCTTTTCTAGGCTCAAGCTCTTCTAATAACGAGCATTTGTACAACATAGAGTTCTAAATCAATCATTTTCAGCGATGGCAAACCAATCGGGCAGTACATACAGGAATTCGTTACCTGCGGAGTGCTAGCTGTAATAGTCTCATCAGCCCATTTCGGCGCTAGTAAGTGAAGGATGAATACAAATCTCGGCAAACTTTACGAAATTTTTAACAACACGTTCAACATTGCAACACCGTCAACAGATACTAAAATCCACTCCCTACTACACCTACCATTCAAACAAGCAAATAACAACTAAATGTAAGCTATATATCACCATCTGAAGGGACTATTTACCTCCTCGACGACTAATCTCACCTAGAATCACACGATGCCTAAAGGCCAGCCAAATGAGACCCAGGAGATCATTGAGTCCCTGCCGCTCCTGTCTGCCCAGGAGCATCAAGAGAAGAGAGAGGCCTGCGCCCGTTTTCGGGACGTCCACGATCGCCTGTGCCGCTCCTGCGTCTGGGACGGCTTGGACTTTTACGAGGAGGAGACGTTCGACCTCATGTGAGGTCAGAAAAGGTAATTGTCCCACCATCTCTCATTGCGTAAAGGCAAAGACAAACACTGATGCAAGTAGTACAAGCAGGCAGGACACGTCCAGACGGCATGCACGAATTGATCTCGCCAGCTCTGAATCCCTTCATTTCGACCACGGATGGCCAAGAGGCCAGTCCAGAATGCCTGGCTCACGGTGTTTCTGCGTAGCCGGAATAGCCATGAATTTGAAGGATTAGCATTGACCGGGTATCTACCTTTCTTGTATCATCTCGTTTCTAGCACGTACGCACGCATGACGATTTTTATACCCAAGCATTGAGGGCAATCGTGGCGGGGTTATCGAAGAGTAGTAGCTGAAGAGAATGGAATTCTTTGCTCTGATAAGTACTCTTCAGTTGATAATGGCTGTGATAGTAAACAATGTCCGCCGCTTCATCTTACATCTAATACCCCTACCGCTGCACTAAATACCGGAGAGGACGTATTACTTACTATAAACATATAAATTAAGTCTATGATTTCGCTTGATATACGCTGTTTCTCCCTACACTTGCCTACTATTACGCTGCTTTCATACGTGATAGTAACGTTTCTGGATGGAGTCCTATTGCATTCTCTCCTCGGTCCCTGTTAGCTCCGACTTCGAAGTAAGATTAGGACCCACTTTTTTAACGAGATTTTACATAAACACAGCCAGCTCCGTCTATATCAGTCTTCCAAGCATACCATTTCTACCTACCAAGATCCCAAATCATTGATACTACGACTACCATACACCACAAACACCACCATCTCCGCCTCCACCAGCTCCCCAAGCTCGCCACTTCCCCCTGTACCACCAGCCCAAACCGACCAATACCACCTCTACCACACACCAAAACCTTGTCCGACCACACCCACTCCCTCCTCAACATCGCCGACCGCTCCCTCGCCATCCGTAAGCCATCTGACAATTCCCACTATCAAATCCATCCCTACTAACCATTCCACACAGTCGACGCGCACATGCTCCACCGCCACAACGAAGCCCTCATCTTCGTCGCCCCCGACCACTACGACTGGCAGCGCGCCGACGCAAAATACAATCTCATCGTCGCCGGCGGCGCCCCTCTCTACCACCCCGCCCTCCAATACTGGGGCCAGAAATCGGACGCCCAGCATGTGCGTTCGGACTTGTACGGGGAGGTGATGGTGGAGTTTGCGCGTCTGGAGGCGGCGGGGGTGACTACGGAGGTGGAGATGGAGGTGCTGAGGGAGCAGTTCGAGATCGCGGTGGTGGTGTTAGAGTGTTGGGTGGAGATGAATGTGGAGTTGTTGGCGTCTTTTCAGGATATTTTCTATGGGCTGTGTGGAGGGAGGACGTGGGCGGTGGTTACGGAGTGGCTTGATGGTGTGCAGCTTTAGAGCTGCATGGGAGAGACCGTTTTCTTGTTTTTCTTGTTTTTCTTTTTTTTTTCTTTAAGTTATTAGCAGTGGCGGATGGAATGCAGCAGCTTGCTGCATTGAGGAGAACTCCTGAGCCACATTGGCTGCCTTGAATTTGATCTTTACTCATCACCTAAACATTGACTCTGAAGTCAACAGCAGAATTCCCTGTAGCCCAGTCCCTTCACGCAGAGCCACCCTATCACCTAGTATTCGTCCTTGTGGGCTAGAACGAGCCCATGAGTCCCATTTCTCGCTTAGACCATATTACGACTTAGCGCGCACACTAGTGCTTCTACAAGATCACCCCATCATGACTGTTTCTTCCCATACGATGCCATTTGAAGCGTACCTGCGTGATGAAGCAGAGATTGTGAGAGGAGACACGTCTACTAAAAAGACGTTTTCCTACTGGGGCCTATCAAGCCCAGTACAGCTCTACTCAGTCACTAAACCATTCCAAGGCCAATATCAAAATCAGCAGTACCAACAACATACCTTGCCACACCACAGCCATTCGAAGTATACCTGCACTTTCGTGGCTCAAGGGCCTATCAAGCCCAGTACAGCTCTCCTCAGTCACCATACCAACAAAATTAGAGCCAATTCCAAGGCCAATATCAAAGACCAGCAGTACCGAAGCCAAGGTTCCGCCGCACCACAGCCATCATACCAGCAACGTCCTGGATACCAGAGCAATGATCCCGCCTCGGACCTTGCAACGAACGGAGGGAAGGAAACAGAAATTTTCTCTGCTATACAATGCTGTCACCACAGCATCAAGCCAGTTCTCTCAACCGTCAACCATCTCATCAAGCGCTGAAAGACATTGAGGATCTGATCTCATTCATGACCGCCCCAGTGGGACAGGGCATTGACAAAGTCGCGCTCCAGCGACCTTGTCCTTCTGATATAATCTGATTGTCAACAAGCCGCTTGATGGCTCCGGCATCCTCAAGCACATTCACCACCGCCTTGCGAATGCTCTGGAAATTAGATTATTCCCGAGGCGGCAGGTGAAAGAAGATCCATTCGGTGGAAATTCTGCTAAGCCTCGAGAGAAGCATTTCATGCGTCGATTCAGGCGCATGGGAGGTTATGCAAAATCCACGTCCTTCTCATAAGACCTATGTATGGACCGACCCGCTTCCTAATTCTTATATCGAATATCAAAGGGTATGAGGGGCGCAATGCAGTGGCCGAGGCAATGGGCGTTCAAGCTGGCAGTCATGCAGACTCTGTTCAGAACGTATACTCGCAGCCTCCCTGATCCTAGACTTTACGCAACTGGCCAACCAATTCAGGGGCAATGGACCCGATCCCACCTCAGGCATCATCGATAGAAGCATGACGACAGCACAGCTTTTCTGTCAGTCAAATATGAATGCCGAAAATTATGAGCATTGAAGGCGATCCAGATCCAACACCATGTGCTTGCACGACGATTTTCTAATCAGAACCTTGGTACACCGCGTCGTCAAGCCAGTCCCCTCAACCGCCAATCATTTCCCAACCCTACACGGCTGGTTCAATGGAATGTCAACCAATCAAGGAGCAAAGCCAGACATTGATCGTTACCTGGTTATACACACCGCCCTCGACGGCTGGTTCATCGGGGTGTCAACCAATCAAGGAGCAAAGCCAGACATTCATCGTTATCTGCTTGTACACAGCGGCCACCTCGTTGAGATGTCAACCAAGCAAGAAGCAAAGCCAGACATTGATCGTTACCTGGTTATACATCGCCCTCGACGGCTGGTTCATCGGGATGTAACCAATCAAGAAGCAAAGCCAGACATTGATCGTACGACCACTTCACCGAGATGTCAATCAATCAAAGAGCAAAGCCAGACATTGATCGTTACCTGGTTATACACATCGCTACACCGGCCTGAAGTCGAAGCAAATGATATTAGGGTCCAGATTGGGCAGGATCACTCCGTACCGCATTTGGATAGTATGTGACAAGCATGGTGTTTATGTGACAAAGGGCTCGGCCGAGGTCATCGAGATTGACTGGCTGTTGTTAGATGCCAAAAATTGCGAAGAGAAAGACTGCCGAGATGAAACGACTGATGCACATGATCAGTTTTTGTTTGTTGAGCCTGCCAGAGCCTGAAATAAACTCTGAGCAGCGCCAAGGGGAGGATAGGGAGGAAGCATGCACAACCCAAACCCAATGTTTCCACAAGAGTCTGGGTGCCAGAGCCTGAGATGAACTCTGAGCAGCGCCGACGAATGGGATCCGAAGGAAGCATGAACATTCCAAACCCAATGTTTCCACAAGAGACTGGGTGGTGACGACGGAGGGGATCCGAAGGAAGCCTGCACAGTCCAAACCCAATGTTTCCACGAGAGAGTGGGCGATCCATACCTGAGACATCGACCTCATCATGTTTCGCACGGTACTTCCGCATGACATCGACGCCGGAGCAGACCAAAACGGAGAGAAACATGTTGTCGAATGTACCAAAATGAGGCCTATAAAGCCTAGGCAAGCCTGCTCCGCATGCAACAGTATCTTACCCTTAACATCACCGAGACTTGGCGCACCGAGTGTCGATTTGTTGCCAACAGCTCCTCCACATTCTCAGTCCCACACCCAGAGCCGCAGCTCATCGTCCTTCAGCGATATCTTCGCAACGAAGCATGAGGCTTTGGAGGTTATGAATGCAGTCGGATTGATTGTCGCGCTACCCACTGCATTTCGGCCAAGGGATACACAATGTTCAGTGTCCAAAAGGACGAGCGAACAGGAACAGGGTCTGAGAAGCTAGCAGTACTGATACTGCTTGAGTTCCCCTGATCGACAGCCTCCCTCTCCTTTCCATCTCTCAGCAAACAGCAATGTCTTCTATGAGGATGACTCCAACCACCCCCTACGAGTCTCGGCGAAGTGTACAGCGGTGACTATGGGAAAGCATGGATGATCTAGCTACTAGGGGACAGCCTTGCATCTCCCAGCAGACAGCATTGTCTTCTACGGGAACGACGCCAACCACCCCCTAAGGCCTCTCGGCGCCGTCCATCTCTCAGCAGACCGCAATGTCTTTTGTGGGATTGAGGCCAACCACCCCCTACGGCCTCTCCGCATCTTCCATCTCCCAAACAGCAATGGCTTCTATGGGAATGACGCCAACAACCCCCTACGATCTAATTCATTCCACGAAACATTGGTATGAATAGAATTGAAGAGTACCACGGCTCATCACAGCAGATGGAGCTCCTCTCAGCAAACAGCAATGTCTTCAATGGGAATGACCCCAACCACCCGTACGTACGATCTCTCGGCAAGCAATGATTAGGAAGGCATGAATGATAGGGAAAGCATGAATGATCTGGCTGCTAGGGGACGTGTGTAACATAGAGAAGAGCGAGGCTAGATACATAGATGATAAACATAGCAATCAGAAAAGAACAAAGCCGAAATAATCGCAATCAAGCCAAGCACTCATGCACGTACCCGATTATGTAGAGAACCACAGACACAGTCACCGCCGCTCTCCTCATCAGGATAAGTCGAGCCACTTGTCTGGCAATAAAAATTCAGCGGTGTCAAAAAATAGTTCGCTTGATGCTTGACCGAATTCCCAAGCGACCTTTCTCACATTCCGAACGAGATCCTGTACGCTTCAAGACTTGCACTTCAACACAAATGGTGGCTCCCAATTTAAGCATGGCTCAGCTTTTGAGTATCTGCTACCACTTGCGACGGAGATCTACTTTACGACGCAACAGAGAAGAAGCATGGGATCGTGAGAGCAGAGGTGATACGCCTCTCAGCATCAGTTCGCCTGCTGGATTGAGACACCGGCTCAGAACCACACGCTTGAAGAGAACCACATTGCCACACGACCCACTCAAAGGCTACCGCCATGGCAGTCTATCGACTATGTGCCTACGACACTCATGCTCATTCTGTCAACTACAGCGTGAACAGCATCTTCTTCCCCATCTTCGAGCAGTGAAATTCTGACACGAAGACAGTGCTTGCTGTGAGTGGGAGAGCAGCTGGAATGCGTCCACGCTCAAATCCAACAGATGTACCGAGAGTCAGTACCGGCGGCGAGCAAACCGAACCAGAATTTTTCTCCTCCTTCTCCTCCTCCTCCTCCTCCTCCTTCTCCTCCCTCTTCCTCCCATCATTCGTTCAAGATCTCGAAAACAGCAACAGAACAAGTCATCCTCATCGTGTCGACCGTCCCACCCAGCAAGAGTTCAGTGTCTCTTACAAGCCCACCTCGAACCGGTGCACAAGATCTGGAGGAAATTTCGCCACAGCAGCCTTTCTGGTCATTGGTCTACAAGCTGAATCATCTTCGAAATACACCAGCCCCTAGTCAATACTGGGCCATTGAGGGAAGAGATACGATGGATGGAGGTCCTGAAAGAACAGATCGACGCTGCAGAAATCATTCTCCGTGCCAACAATCACACGATTCTTTGCCTGTCGATGTCATTGCCTCAGAAATATCAGTATCCTGTCCAACTCTAGGCCGTCACGGTCGACATTACAGACACAGCGCGGCAAACGCTCCTTGAAGTCAGACACCATTCATACAATCAGTCAATCGGCCAGGCAGCTTCTTACTGTTAAAAGTCTGGGCTCAATAAAGAAGGTCCGGAATACGTCCAGTCAGGTTCTCGCTGCATACACCGTGGAGGAAGTCACCCCATCGATAGATGCTATCTGGAAGATGCTGACAAGGCTCCAGCATGGTTTCGAATGAAAAGGGGATATGAAAAGAAACAGAAGGCAAAGAAAACTAAGGGACAACCAGCAAAGGTGGCTACATGGCATGTTGACAACGGTGAAGAGGGACTTCCACCTGCAGCAAGATCCATGTGTGATGCATCGCTGGGCTCCCAACCTGTTAAAATTAGCTCATCATACGTCTTCCATTGATGGTCCAATTCCAACATCCCATTCTCCCATGAAATTTTCAGAGCAGCTATAATTGGCTTCGATATGCGTGTTGGAATCTCCATCGCCTCTACATCCAAAACTTCCAGTTGTATACTCTCAAGTGGACGCTACCATTTGTACGGTCCCATAGCTCCCTCACGGCCGCCTTTACATCCTAGACCACAACGGAGGCTTCAACTCGCATGATGTGCTGCCATACAAACAAACCACAGGACAATACAAGCGCTGCCCTTCAGGGATGGATCGAAGATGGGCCAAAAAGATACGAACGGTAATTCAAATGAGGATAAAGTCCTAGGGAAGATAAGAGACGGGTCAAACAACGTGCTGCCATCCAATCAAGACAGCCAGCAATACAAGCACCATCCTTTTGAGACGGATCAGGGGCTCTTGAGCATTCCTACTAGGGAGAGAGAGACAACAGCGATTGGTCTGACGCGGATGGAGGTTTGGCTTGATTAGCAACGGATCAAACGATGGCAAGGCTCCGATGTTTGATTGGCGCTAGGACTTACAGTGGATCAAAGAGTACGGTGTCCAATGACTGATGGACGCTAGGGTTCACAAGTGATCAAAGAGTACGGTGGCAATAACGGTGACGGATAGGGGGAAAGTGATGCATCTGGCAGCAGTTTCGAGGATTGAAGCCATGGCGGTCTGTTAATTTCGGCTATATTTACTTAATCTTTTATAGAAACTACTTCTATAACGATAGAACGATACTAGGGGTTCAATAACTGATGCACGTTGGGCTTTACAGTCAGTCGAAGAGTATGATAGCTATAACGGTAACGGATAGGGGAAGCATGTTGCACCTGGGAGCAGTTTCAAGACTGGAAGCAATAACAGTCTATTTTTCACGGCGACTCTCTACTCGATGGTCCACAACGACTGCTGCTGCTACAATGAATTGTGACATATCTGAGTCGAGCAGGCCTGATAGTAGAGACATAGGTCTTCCACTTTGATCGCAGGACTCTTGACTGTACTGTACATTCGGTGATCGTCGTCGACTTGTAGTTTTTGTCAATCTAAATCACGAGGGAACAAAAGACTGGAAGCCATGGCGGTCTGATGATGAATATGACCCCCTTTTCGATCAATCCTGGCGCCTGCTGTCGCTACAGGCCTATTGCAACAGATAGGAATCCTCAACCTTGAGGACTTAGAGCAGGGATGGAAAGCAGCGATGGGTATTTCGTCGCCAAGGATATCAGTTTATGGTCCTTATCGATCTGATATACAACGGGAATAAGAAAGTAGAAGCGATGGTGGTCTGTTTATCATTGTGACTTTGTGTTCAATTAATCATGTCGACTGCTACTACTACGATAGAAAGGCTTGCTATAATATCGCTGAGTCGAGCGGGCTTTATGATCTAGATGGAGGTTCGGGCCAATCTAAGATAGGACTGTCATCGAGATCTCATGAAATATGCTCGAACGGCTGATTTATTCATCTATGGACAAATTGGCTACATGTAGTCCATTCCGAGTATGTAGGGTTGAGACTGATTTCCAATAAGATCCAGCACGATCCTCTCGTTTTACATCATGAAGCCAGGACCTCTGCGCAGAATAAAGCCGTTCATGCTCGTTGATGGTCTCTTCATCATTCCTCAAATCCATGTTAGGCGGATCACTGGGGTCCGGGACGTGAGCATTACCAGCGATATCAAAATCGCTGGTAATGCTCACGTCCCAGCATTGGTAACGTCTGTCTCTATCGGGCTTCTCAACCTAATGGTGTTTCTCAAAGTCAGTGATATTCTTTGAGCGTAACACTCAGAGTCACAGTTGAGTCGTCCCCTGAGACATGTCCTAGAACTCGAAATTTGGATAAAGAGGAGTAATCGGGCTGTGTGGTACTTACCAGGTACATGACCTGATTGCCTTCGTCATCTTTGATACCCCCCCACGCGTTTCTGTCTTTGAGGTTCCAGTGCTGTTGGCCCAGGGCCAACAGCACTGGACTTGACACGAAGTGTTCAAAAGGGCCTGTGCTCTTTCCTCTCGAAACCGTCCGTCTCTGATATCGGCCCTGGCAACTGTGTGGGCTGGAGAGTTTGAATTGGTACGGCCTGGCGAGCCATTGGTCATAAAGCTGGGTCTTGGTGGCCGTTCGGTCCCACCAGATGGCCTGTCTCCAGACTCAAGCACCCGAGTGCTCAACTTTGGATCGTAAGACCCTAGGAGCGGCGACGAAATGATCACCTATTGGCGTGTCTTCTATCACTATGTAGTGACCATCTTCATCGTCTATCTTCTCATGTGGCGTCACAGTCTGTCCAACGTTAGCACCGACGGTTAGGGCAATGGCATGAATAGTCTTACATCTTTGACTGATGGCACATGATATTCCCTGGCCTTGATCGGAGGTCTCGGAGGTCTCGGAGGTCTCGGAGGTGGTTGGTAAGCGCTGTGCAGTCTCCCGCTGACCAGGAGTTGAGGTCGGGCCGTTCGATAGAAGGAACATGATGGATGGATGGATTGATTGATTATTTAGAAAGACTCGTTGCATCATGCAGAGTTTTATCTTGGTGCCAAGGCACTAATATAGCTGTGATCGTTCATTTTCAACACCAACCCCTAGCCAAAACGTCCGAGATCGGAAGCTAATAGCAAAGGCTTCGTCATAGACGGTCCTCTCACTCCTCGAGCTAGTTTAAGTAGGGGTTAGTGTGAGGGAGAGGCTGTTGATGAGGAGAACCTAAACTGTGATAGTACTGACGGCCCCCTAGAATCTGCTCTTGTTCTCCCACTCTCTTGGACTCCGAACGTCGTGGATCTAGCCTTTCCCACAGTCCACCCTGGCTTATGTTCATGTCTACATGGCTGGGCTTGTGTACCCAGGGACCGTTTCGCCTAGATATAGGGGGTTCATGGCGCTAGAGCTGCTGCAGAAGGCCTCATGCTCGTTGTACATAGGCCAATGGCAGTAGTGATTACTTAGCGGCTAACTAATGAGATATGTGCATGTCAGCATTGTTGGCAATGTGTCTGAACATGTAGCGAATATCCACGTTTCGATCTCGACTTGTCTGAGGCAATATCCGTGAAGACGACACAGCGTTAAGCTCGAGATCAAACGCTAATGGCATGGATCTCTTCATGGGCAGCCCCTCTCAATCCCCGTTCGTCAACAGATTTCTGTCGCTCTCGCCCTTCTTCCTAGAACCTTGTCTTTCATACTCTTGCAGAAGCCGTTCTTCTTGCATCTCTGCAGCCCATTTTCGAACTTTGCGGGACTGTTTCTCTTGATCGTTCCTTCGAAGCCTCCTTCTGTCTACCCCTTTATTACCATCTCAGTATGTAGGGTCCTGGAGCGCGCAGAGAGTGGTATTATCTTATCTTCTTCTTGTATTATCATGCTGTCAAGGAGGCCATTGGCCTTCTGGTTTCACCGCTGAGCCATCTGCCCGCTCCCCACGCACTTGCATTTTTAGTTCTTTGAGGGAGGCGAGTATAAAGGTGTTTTGGATCGATGTAGGATCGATGTAGGGTCTCTGCAATGCCACTCTTATTTGATATGATAGAAGACGGCCTGCAGACTGCAGGGTTCATGATGCCACTCTTGGGGAAAAGTGTGGCCTCTGGCCCAACGAAAGAGACGAACCGTGGCTGCCAAGCCGCGTCTTGAAGATTGTGCTGGACAGTATGCAGTTGCTATCATTAGCGTGACAAGTTCGTAATGATGGCGGTGGGAAGGATGATGTTGTTGTCGGTGCCTTCGTGTGATGAATTGACAGCACTAGGCAGAATATTGTTGTTTTGATGCAATTCAGTGACTCTCCGAAAGGGATTGAGACAGGATCAGCAAAGTGATAGTCCATAATATTTTAGTAGGTTGCACGGCAGCGAATGCATGAAAGTCCCATCGGATAGGGGATGTTTGTAAAGTAGGCGGCGGCCCGGCTAGATGCATCAAAGAATCGAAGTTCAGTCGGATCAATCAAGCAACCACAACACCAAGCAGTCCAGTACATAATGCGACGCATGTTGCGTCTACATCTCATACAGAATGTCGCCTGCCAGCAATACGCTTGCATATAGGGGGCAAAGACCAAGCCATGGATGCGTCGACAGGGATGTACTGATAAATTAGAAGCAAACATCATGAGTACAACACCATCTGGCTCCCGAGAGTCTATGTAACTCTTCCCTCTCATTCTTTGCGTCCACGAAGCTGACTCCTTACACAGATATAGCAATATGGCCGACCACAACATCTCGGGTCCTTCCTTTGCATCGACTTGGCCGACCCGTGTAATCCCATGTGAAATCCCTCGGTCGCGTTCCCCTTCTCGACCCTCCCAGTTCCTACACGAGATCAATCCTTCATCGGCAGTCATTCTACGAGCCAAATTTCTCCACCGGGGCCTATAAGGATAAACACATCAAATCGAACAGACAGAATCTCTGGCCTGCTCTACCTGCGAAGTCAGGCGGAAGAGATAGCCAGGAAAAGCATGAAATTTTTGATGTTCTGCAGGGAACCAAAGAAGCAAACAGGGTTCAAGGCTGGGTTGTGATGTCCTACAGGATAGGGAAACACCCAAACAGGGCCCAAGGCTAGCTCTCAGCATTGAAAATGGAACTGTGCTTTCCTAGCGGGCTCTGCAGCTATTGAGTCTTGCTTCCCAAGCTGGATACCCTACAATTGCAACTGCATGGACTATGTGCCTACTCGACTAGCTTCTCAATCTGAACATTGTTCGTTCCATGCACTTCAGCAACACCGTCACCATCGAGCAAGGCAGCTTGACCACCTTGATCCCTCGATTGTCGTTCATTACTCGGTCAAGCAAGGGATGAAACGGCAAGCCAACAAGCCTTCAAAGTCTAGATGGGGGAGGAGAGCGCTATTGATGGTTATGCTGTCCTTGAGGAGCATCCTCCAGGGAAAGAAGCCGTCGCCAATGGCAAGTAAGTCGTCAGCAGCCCCCGGCTGGTGTGGATCGTTACACAATTATTTTCGAATTGAGAGGAGGGAGAAACGATCATGAAATACTCGCAATCGAAGTGCTCCTGAACCTTGATCTGTTCTCAACAGGCTTTTTTACAGGCTGCGGCTATTGATGCAGTATTTCATTACTCAACGGGTAGTACACGTCCAGTCTCAGTACCACTTGTTTCCTCCTGAACACCACGCATCCTTTGTTTGACTATTCAGCAGTTCGCAGACCAAGCTTTCGTATCAGACATCATCAACGAAAATACCAAGCCCCTGCAAGTGATCACACGAACCAATGCACGAGAAGAGAAAGATAGCAGCTAAGACACCCAATTGTCGTCAACGAAAACGATCTACTAATCGTTCCGAGAACAGCCAACCTAGATTCCGAAGCCCAGTACAAAAAGCCCACGAAGCCCCTTCCCTACAGCCATCCACTACAGACAAACACCATCTTTCCATATCAAGACAATTAACACACAAGCAACCCCCATCACTCAACCTCAGCCGCTCCATACGCCATCCACAATGTCCGTTCCCTATCCCTTTCCAAAACCACCTGCGCCCAAACCAGATCCTACAGCTAGGCCATCGAATGGCACAATTTCTCTTCCAATGCAGCAGCTTGAGGACTACGATACGCATTTCGAGATGAGCTTTGACCTTGTCGCTTCCGAAATCCATTCTGCACCACGGTGCATAGACCTAAATGTGGGCGTTTTGACTGAGCTGCGGCCATGTATGGAAGGGAGTGAGGCATCAATGACATACGCGAAGGGAAAGGCGCTTGACGACGAGGTCTTGTTCAGCTATAACGATTAATGGATTAGAGATCTGAAGACTGGTCGACATTTCTGGGGAAGCTACGCGTGGACGTAGGAGGGGTTTACACAGACAGAGGGCCAAAGTTTGAGCAGATGGAGGTTGAGAGCGATCGGTAGGGGGGGTCAGGAGGCAGATCAGCGGTAGGACGGGTTGGAAGGAAGTTCTCTTCGATATCTAGGCTCGCATCGTAGCTACATGATTCTGAATGACTAGACGTAGCCATAAGCAACAATCAAGTATGAGATTGAGTCAATACAAACATGCACTGACATTATGTGCATTACACATGCATATTATAGGCTTCCGATAGTCTTCCTCATGTACGTGGCATACATTTTCACTCAATCACAGCATTGTGGACAGTCTCATCAGGTTGTACATATAAAATTGAAAAGTAATAGGGCCCATGCCCCCTAACGCTCTCCTTGATCAAGTCGTTCTTGTAGCCTCTCAACTCAAGCTCCATCCTGTCTGTCTCGGCTCTCACTTGCTTCTCGGTCCTATCTATCCATGCCTGATCGAACGCTGCATCTGGGTCCTGGGGGTCTATCTCTTGAAGAGCAGAAGTAGCCATCTCGTACCGCTGGACATCTCTGCCTCAACCACCGCAAGGCCCATGGCTCGGCGACCCAAGGTAATGGCTATTCGTTTTTGACAATTCACGCGTCGATTGACTACCAAAACCATCAGCAAACGATCGAATTGCATATGAGAACAATAGAAAGCACGACACGTACCGTAAAGCTAATGAAAATTTAAAAAAGAAGACTGGGAAAATTCTCTTCCCACTCGTGCAGCTCTTCGATATCCTGCTCGCATTCAGCGACCACGCGCTCGCCCAACCCTACATCCTCCATCTCCTCAATCTCATCCATCTCCTCCTTACGCGCACGAGCCCCCGCCATCCACTCTGCACTCCATGGCTTCTCATGCCACTCCTCATAGAGCTCCGTGAAATGGATCAATTTTATCAAATCGATCCGCCGCCGCTGCTCGTAGCTGAACTCCCACCAACGCCTATGTATCAGCACAGCAAGGTCCCTATACGTCATATCGTTGACGTCTTGCCGGTTCGCAATGTTGCGGATGGAGGGGCGGATGCGGACTGATAGCATAAATTCGTGAATATGGAACTTGGGGATGCGTGAGAGGTGGGCAAGGGCGGAGGGACGCTTGGTGGGAGTGGCGTTGTTGGTGGCTCGGATCGATGCTGCTATCTGGCGATTGGTGCGGGCCATGGTCGTCGTTGGTCGGTGAGGTTGCTGTAGATATCTCGATTAGCATGCATACTGAGTGAGGAATCACGGATTTAGGGGTATTGATTAAAGCATTGGAACCAGCTTACTCTGGTTGTGGTTGGTGATTGTGGTTGTTAGTTGCTGAAAAGGGTATTGTGTACGTCCGGTTGATTGCAAAAAGCTGTTGTGGGCGTCCAATTGCTTGCCGAAACAGGTGCTGTGGGAGTCTGATTGGTTGCCAAAGAAGGCTTATCGGTGTCTGATTGGCTGCCGAAGAAGATTTTGTGGGCGTTTAATTGCTTGCCGCAAAAGGTGTTGTCGGTGTCTAATTACTTGCCGAAACAGATACTGTAGACTTCTGATTGGTTGCTGGAGAACGTGTTGTGGGTGTCTAGGTTCATGCTAAGAGATATCTTGTCTATGTCTAACAGAGTAC
>JAABUL010004886.1_pt1 | contig 17358 bp, 26 predicted proteins | sample 5559151 | NCBI WGS metagenome assembly JAABUL01 (sample SAMN10711876, study PRJNA513368) | rock metagenome | isolation source: Antarctica rocks | place: Antarctica: Victoria Land, Pudding Butte sud | reverse complement strand
TGATCGGTCAACAGGCCGGCGAATCCGCCCTTGCCCTCGTTGTGGACCGTGCGCGCCACGCGGACAGCCGTGGCGCGCACACCGCGCGAGGCCAAATCCAGCAGCGCATTGACCGAACGGTGCCGACGGTTCCGTTGGGTTGTGCTGAGATGATGTGTTTTGGCCGAAAGACCATCGGAGTAGCCGGTCGCATGGGCCGCCTTCGACCGTCCGCAGGCCTCAAAACCTCTCGGACGGCTCTGTTTTGGCTGACCGACAAGACCTGTTCCGAAGATCTTTCATCGATCTCAGCAGGCCCCAATGGAACCCCTATTTTGTCCTGGTCTCTCCGCTGGGAGAAGAAGGGCCACTATCTCGGTTCCACCAAACGCTCTTGGTAGCGTCGAACAATCTCCTCAAGCGTGAGGTTCAGCCTCCGCGCGATCACGTCCACCTCAACGAAATCAAGCTGCGATTCCCCAATTTCATAGCGGCTCACATAGGCTTGGTCTTTGTCAAGGCGTACACCGAGTTCGTCCTGCGTCAACTTAGCCGCCATCCGCGCCTGTCGAAGGACAACACGCAACGTCGTACGCTCATGGGCAAGCGCCATCTTTCTCACATACCCATCGTATGCTTTGGCACGTCGCACTCAAACATTGCATATTTGTGCTATAGTTATTTCAGCGTGACGCCTTGGCCCTAGTCAAACTCTTGTCCGGCGCGAATTAGCGGATCTAGAGATAGAACGACGTGCCTGTCATCGGTAGCATCACGCTCACGCCAGGCGATACCACCCTGCAGTCGTCGTGACAGCCAATCGCTCCATCCGATGCCGCTGGCGCCGTACATGAGGTCGCCTTGCCTCGGTCAACGAGCGTGTCGACGAGACGCAGGCCTCGCTTGGCGTTCCATGATGCCGATGTGGAGTTGCATACGAGGAGGACTATAGTGACGAACAACGCGAGCGGAAGCGGCGCGTCCACGAGTGTCGGGTTCATGATGGCGCCGCTCGCGCAGATTGACCGCGACCCAAACCAGGTGCGGCGCGATTGGGGACAAGGAGAAGGCAACGAGCGCCTCAAAGAATTGACGGCGAGTATCAAGCAATATGGAATCCTACAACCGCTGGTCGTCCGACGCGATCCTGACAATCCCCAACACATGACCGTGATCGCTGGCGGACGGCGCTTGACGGCGTGCAAGCGCCTGAAGTTGGATGTCGTCCCGGTCATCGTCCGGGACGAGCAGGGCGTCGACGCCCAGGTGCTGCAACTGATCGAGAACGTGCAGCGCGAGGACCTCAAACCGATGGATCAGGTCCGGGCCTATATAGAACTGATGGACCTGCAAGGTCTCACGCCGCCCAAACTGGGCGTCCTCATCCACAAGTCGGAGCAGCATGTTCGTAACGTCCTCCGCATCTATCACAATGATGTGCTCCGGGAGGCCGTGACATCCGGGCGCATGACCCAAGGCCTCGCGGTGCAGATCAATCAGCAAAGTGACGAGGTCAAGGACGCGCTGCAGCGGCGCATCGTGCGCGGCGATTCCATCACGACGACCACGATCGACACCATTAAGAAAGAGTTAGCGGCCGCCGGAATCGTCAATCCGCGCCGGAGTCTACCATCGGGGGCGGGTGATGATGTAGGGTCACCGGGAGGAACGGGCCCGGCGAGACCGAGCGATGCCGGATCGTCACCACCAGGGAGTGGGCGTGACCCGATCTATCGCTTGGTGGAAGCGGAACCGGACCTGCCGCGGACACAGCCCGAGATAGCCCAGCGCCGTCCCGACCCGTTTGATCGTGTCATGAAGCCGGGAGCGGCTGATGTCGTGCCCCAGTACGGCAACCCCGAGCATGTGGTTGTCGAACGACCGCCATCTCCCTACGGGTTCGCGAAACCAAAGATAGAGAGTACGCCTGCGGCCAGCTTGGACGACGCAGTCGCGGACGTAGCGTATGCCGAGGAGACAAGTGAGAGCGTCGAGGAGGCGGTCGCGGAGGGGGCAGGCGTCCCGCCATTGAACCGAGCGGACGCGGAACCAGACACGGGACCGCATCTAGAGGACTTCTTGCCACACCTGACCTGGGAGGCCTTCAAGGGCGCCCTCTTGTTTGGCGTAGAACGTGGTTGGAGTTGCGCCGCGCTCTACTCACATGCTGTCGCGTTACGACAATAGATCAGATCACATCGACGTTACGCTCTCCCCCTGTGCTGCCGAGTGACGCGCGGGGGGTGCGGTGCCAACATGGCCCGGTGCTCCCGTCCCTATGGGGGGATTGTGCATAGCCTACTCATGCCTACCGCCGCGGCATGCAGCCCCTCCTCACGCCCACGCGATCTCCTCAACCTCGCGCTGCAGGTCGCCGGCGGTCGCCCGGACATAGATCATGGTTGTGTCGAGCGAGTCGTGGCCCATGATCTGGGCCATGCGGTGCAGCGGGACGGACTCGGCCATGCGATACCCGAACCGATGGCGCAGATCGTGGGGGCTCACATCGGCGAGGCGCGCACGTCGCATACCGTCGGACGATGTAGCCGACGGCGCGCGGTGAGGGCGACGCCGGTCTTCTTCGACGGGAATAGGCAGGCGGCGGCGGGCGTGAGCGCCGGGAGGTACTCCTGCAGCGCCTGCCGGGCGGTGGCGTTCAGCGGCACCTCCCGGGGTTTCATTGGGACGTGCTGAGGTGCGGTATGCTGTGGCCTGACGATGGTAGAGAGGGGGAGCGGCATGCGCTGTCAACGGTGCGAGGGGAGCCAATTCACGAAGGCCGGGCGCGATCGGTCCGGCCGGCAGATCTACGAGTGCGCGACCTGCGCGCGGCGTCACACTGACCGCTCCACCTCAGCCTTCCGCGGCTACCGCTTCCCTGACGATATCATCGCCCTCGCCGTGCGCTGGTATCTGCGTTTCCGTTTGCCCTATGCCGATATTGTGGAGCTGCTGGCCGAACGGGGCGTCCACGTCGACCCGTCGAGCGTGTTCGATTGGGTGCAGCACTTCACCCCACTCTATAAGGAAGCGGCGCGCTCGCACCGCCGGCGCGTCGGGACCCGCTGGGCCGTCGATGAGACCTACATCCGGCTGGCGGGCCACTGGGTCTACGCCTATCGCGCCATCGATGAGCACGGCCAGGTCATCGACGTGTACCTGAGCGAGACGCGTGACACGGCAGCGGCGACGGCCTTCTTCGCGCGGGCCATCGACCAGACCGACGTACGGCCTCACCGCGTCACGACGGACAAGGCGCCGACCTACCCGCCGGCGCTGCGGGCGGTGGTACCGGAGGCGGAGCACGTCACGGGCAAGATGGAGCAGCAGGCGATCGAGCGCGACCACCAACACCTCAAAGGGCGCACGCGTAGTATGCGTGGTTTCCAGCAACTCGGGTGCGCCCAGGTGGTGTGCGACGGCCATGGCTTCATGCGCAACCTGCGCGACGGCTTCTATCGTTTGGGTGAGCCAACCGGTGACCCGCGTCTGCCGCAAGCCCCGCGCTTGATGCGCGCGTGGGACGACCTCACGCAGATCCTTGCCGCGGCATAGCTATCCCTATCAATCGCCTATAATGGCGGCCTCGGATCGGCCCTTGAGTTTCGACCTCAGCACTACCCAACGAAACCATCTGGTGCGCCCCGCGTTCGTCGGCGTCGATCTCGTGCCCGGCGACCGCTCCATCGAGACGACGGCGTTCGCGCTGAACGACGACCCCACCGGCCCGCTGCGTCTGCGCAAGCTCCTGGCTGGCGTGGTGGGTTACGATGTGGTCCTGCTTGACACGCCGCCGTCGCTCGGCTTCGCGCTCAACTCCGCGTTGCTGGCCGCGTCAGTGGCCGTGTTGCCGACCATGTTGGCGCAGCAGGATTTCGACGCCCTCGACGACACGATGGGCGTGTGCGACCGCTTGGCCGAACTGGGTGTGGCCGAGCGCATCGTCATCCTGCCCAACGCCTATCGTGGGGACGGCAGCGATCGCGCCAATATCGCGGCCCTCGCGGACGCCTACGGCGCGCGTGTGGCCGCGCCCATCCCCTGGCGGTCGGTATCAAGTACGCCCTGACCGCGCGCCAACCCGTGGTCACGCGTGAGCCAGCGGGTGCCGCCACAGGGGCGTACCGCGCCCTAGCCGTGCGCGTCATGGAGGATATGGCCCATGCCTAAAGCCCCGCCCCCCGCGCGCGTCGGACGAAGGCAGGCTGACCCGCCGCCCACGCCGGACGCCCCCGCCCAGGCCAAGACCGGTCCGCGCGCCATCCCGCTCGCCTTGCTTGTACCCATCGACCAGATCGAGCCCGACCCCGCTCAACCACGCCGGGACCACGGCGCCGAGAGCCTCGCCGCCCTGGCCGACTCACTCACCGCGTACGGCGTCCTGCAGCCGCTGCTCGTGCGTGAAGGCGATGAGGGGGAGGACGGGCGGGCGCGCTATCGCATCATCGCCGGCGGTCGCCGCTACGCCGCCGCGCTCCTGGCTGGTCTCACGCGCCTCCCCGTGGTTGTGCGCGACACGGAAGGCACCACGCTGCGTATGACGCAGCTCGTCGAGAACATCCAGCGCCAGGCTCTCGCCCCGTTAGAGGAGGCGCGCGCCTTCCAGGAATTGATGGATGCCGAGGGCCTCAACGCTGAGGGACTGGCGACGCTCCTTCATATCTCTGGACAGCAGATCCGCGAGCGCCTCCGGTTGCTCTCCGACCAGGTTCTCGCCGATGCGGTCGAGCGCAAGCAGATCGCGCCCAGCGTCGCACGCGCCGTGCAGCGGCTGCCCGTTGTCGCGCAGGAGCCACTACGTGCACGCATCAAGGCTGGCGAAACGCTCCCCTTAGCCGAGGTGCATGAGGTCAAGGAGCGGACGGCCGCGGCCGGCGTGACGAAGGTTCCATTGGGGCCTGCTGAGATCGATGAAAGATCTTCGGAACAGGTCTTGTCGGTCAGCCAAAACAGAGCCGTCCGAGAGGTTTTGAGGCCTGCGGACGGTCGAAGGCGGCCCATGCGACCGGCTACTCCGATGGTCTTTCGGCCAAAACACATCATCTCAGCACAACCCAACGGAACCCGCTCACGACCGACCATGTGGACCACAAGGCCGTGGAGCAGGTCATGACCCGGCATGCCCTCAAGAGTTTCCCCAGCCCTGCCTCGACGCCGGGACGGGCCATGATCGAGCGGATGCGGTCGTTCGACGGCGTGGCGCTGGTGCGCTACACGCTGGAGGCGCTGCTGCTGACCCAGGCGATGCGCGCCCGTGACTATGACCCCGGCCGCACCCTGGCCGACCCAGTGCTGGCGCTCTACCTGCCAGGGCAGGCGGCCGCCGCGCTGACGCTGGGGGAGGATGTGTCACGGGACACGGGTGATGAAGTTGACGCATCCCTGGCCGACGAGGAGGTGAGGGGCGACGAGAGTGCGGCATGAGCCGGACGCCGCGCGCACGATCCGGCCAGGTCCGGCCGGATCGTGCGCCGGCCCTGAGCGCGACCCGAGGACCACGAAATGGAGAGGAGACGGAGATGAGCACAAGAGACCACGCCACCAGCGCCCTGCGGCCGGATATGATCGCCTGCCCCGCCTGCGGCGGCCTGCCGATCGGGACCATCGACACCCTGGTGTGTCGCTGGTCGGTCGACCGCGACGGAGAGGTGACCGACTGGCAGGGCAACGACCTGGACACGCAGGAGACGCTGTACCGCGACGGCCGCCCGGTCCTGGCCTGTGCGAACGGACACGATTATACGCACGCCGCCTTTACGGCGGACGTGATGCGAACGCTGCGGATCGAGGAGGACGACCATGACGACCACACCTGAGCGGGCGCGGCGGCGACAGGCCGCGCTCACACGGGACGCTATCGCGGCCATCGTGCGCGCCGCGATTGACGAGGCGCTCGTCGCACAGCGCCGGCAGGACAGCGTCCGGGGCTATGACCTGGAGAGCTGGCTCGCCGACATCACCAGGCGCAAGACGGGCGAGCTGGACCTCTGCTCTACGACGCCCTGGCGCTCACGGGCAAGCACGCGGCGTGGCCGGCGATGGTCGCCATCGTCGAGGAGTCGCACCGCCCGTCGAGCTACGTCAAAGACTTCTACTATCACGACCGCGAGGCGTTGGAGCAGAAACAGCCGCGCGTGTTCGCCTGGGCCACGCGCGACACGGGAACCTGGCTCTTCCTTCCCGGCACAGGGCGGGACTCGTGCCTGGACCTGGCCGAGGCCGCATATAAGAGCGGCCAGGAGCACGCCTGGTACTGGTGGAACGGCCACGCGCTCACATCAGTGGCCGCCGAGACCGCGCTGGCGCGGCTGAGGGCGGCGGAGCGCGCGCGCGTCAGGAGAGAGAGGACGCCGCCGTTGCGGCGTCCTGAGTTCAGTGATGACGATGGGGGCGATGATGCGCATGACGAGCGTGGTGGAGGGCGAGATATCCGCCGGCCACGCCACGCGCTCATGGTCGGCGCAGTGTGCGACGTGCGCCGCGACCATCAGTGTCGTCGGATGGAGCAGGCGCGAGGGTGTCGCGGGGTTCCGTGACGCGGGGTGGAGCAAGACGACGCGGCACGGCTGGCGCTGCTATCCGTGCCGCCACGGCCACCCGCGCGACGAGCGCCCCGCGTGGACGCTCCCGCGTCAACTGCCGCTCCTCGGCGCCGAGAACACAGACGTTAGCGGCGATCTGGACGCATAGGATAGGAGAAGAGGATCATGCGCTACAGCGAGGACTATTGGACGCCGGCGGAAGCCGCGAACGGCCTGGCGCCGCACAGCGCCATCTATGACCCGGCCAGCGGCGTGTACCGGGAGATGATCGACGACGAGGAGGGCGAACGGTCGCTGCCTCACAGCCCGCTGCGCTCGGAGCGCAAAGTGCGGGCGCTGACGGCCGAGCAGTTGGGACGCACAGATGAGGAGGAAGGCGCGGAATGAAAATATATAGGGGCTATAGCGACCAGGGCGACGCGAGCGGCCCTGTGTCCGTCGTGGTCGACCAGGAGGGTCGGGAGCCGTACAAACTGCGGCATATGATCGTGCATAGCCCGAGTGGCCTGTCGTGGGGGTTTCAGGGCAGCGGCCCGGCCGACCTAGCGCTCTCCATCCTGGCCGACTATCTCGGCGAGGCCGCGGCGATCCCGGCACACGACCGCTACGATCACGCCATCGCTGACAGCATCCAGGAAACCGCCGCCTGGCTGCTGCATCAGGAGTTCAAGCGCGACTTTGTGGCGCGTTTGCCCCAGGATCAGAACATCACCATCGACGGCGCGGACATCGAGGCCTGGCTCGACCCACGCCACACGGGCATCGAGCGGCTGCTCCGCGAGAAACACCTTCTGCTTCTGTTGGGCAAGCGGGTCACGCTCACCGATGGCGCCGTCGTCGATGTGCTCGACATCGTGGACGACGCGCCGGCGGAGACGCTGCTGGTCTATGCCGTGGGCCACAGCGCGCTGCATCGCACGGTGGCGCTGAGTGAGGTGGCCCAGGTGCTGGACCCGATGCCGGACGACGACGAAGAGGAGGAGACCCCATGAGCCTTATGATCGGGACGCCACTGCCGCTTGACATCCGCATCACCCAGATGCCGGACTACGATGACAACGACCAGTACGTCGGCGTGTGCCTCATCAACGGCGTGCCCCATCACATCACGCTGTTCCGTGTGGTGGGTGAGGATCATGCGCAGGAGGCGGCCGCCGGCCATGCGCCCCGCATGGATGCCCTGCGAGCCTTCGAGGGGACCTGGGGCGGCTTCGTGGCGCTCGACGTCGACGGACGGGACTACCTGTGCGTCATCACGCCGCACAGCCTGTAGCGATCTGGGTCGGCGCGGGACGGTCGGACCGCGCGGCGAGGTAGCGAGGACGCCTCGTAATCAAACTTAGGTGACGAGGCGCGCCTCTTTCTCGCGCCGCAGGCCGCGTGTGTCGATGTGCAGGTCGATCGAGGCAGGGGGCACACGGCGGGGCACGAGACGGAGCCGTGTCACGTTCTCGAAGCCCACCCTCGGCGGCCTTGACATGTGACTAATGAGTCACATATAATAGGGGTATGGCTGATGATGATCTGGTCTTTAAGGCGCTCGCCGACCCGACACGGCGTTTCCTGCTCGACCGGCTCTTTGAGCGTGACGGCCGCACGCTCACCGAGCTGGAGTCGGAGTTGGCGATGACCCGCTTCGGCGTCATGAAGCACCTGCGCGTCCTCGAAGACGCAGGCCTCATTGTCACCCGCAAGGCGGGCCGGGAGAAGTTGCACTTCCTCAACCCGGTGCCCATCCACCTGATCCACGACCGGTGGATCGACAAGTACGCCGAGCGCCGGGTGTCGGCGCTCATTGACCTCAAGACGGAACTGGAGAACAACGCATGACCAACGCAGCAGCGCCCACGACGACCACCCAGGTCTACCGCGTCTATATCAAGGCCACGCCACAGGCGATCTGGGACGCCATTACCACGACCGAATGGACGCAAAAGTACGGGTATGGCGGCCCGACCGAGTACGATCTCCATCCGGGCGGCGCGTTCCGCGCGCTGCCGAGTGAGGAGATGCGCGCGGGAGCTGTCACGATGGGATTCACGCTCCCGGATGTCCTGGTCGACGGTGAGGTGATCGAATCCGACCCGCCGCGCAAGCTGGTCCAGACGTGGCGCAGTCTGATGGATCCTGCGACGGCGGCCGAGGGATTCACGCGCCTAACCTATGAGATCTCGGCCGGCGGGAAGGGCGTCTCGCAGCTGACCTTGACCCACGACCTCACCAGCGCCCCGCACACCGCCGAGATGGTGCGTGGCTTGGGTGACGTGGAGCAGGGCGGCGGCGGCTGGGCCTGGATTTTGAGTGATCTGAAGACCCTCCTGGAGACCGGCGCAGCATTCAGCAAATAACCGGCCCTGGCGGAGCCCCTTTTCAATGCAGGGGCTCCGCCACGCGTGTCACCCAAGCGCACACCCGTTGTTAAAGGCCGCACCTTGATCAGGAAGCGATAGGAACAACCCATGGAAAAGGTCTACGAGATCTATATCAAAACGACACCCGAACGCCTCTGGGAGGCGATCACCAACAGCGAGGTGCGGAGCAAGTACAACTTTGGCACCCGGATCACCTCGGACTGGACGCCTGGCTCGCGCATGACAATGAGCAACCCGCACAGCGGCGACCTCTTGGGCGAGGGCGAAAACCTCGAGATAGACCCGCCACGCCGGCTCGTCCAGAGCATGAGGGCGCTCTGGGGTGAGGATGTGAAGAGCGAGGGCACGTCACGGGTCACCTGGGAGATTGAACCGGTCGGAGACTCCTGTCGTCTGATCGTCACCCATGACGAGCTGCGTGAGGGCGCCAACGAGCAGCTCTACGGCGGCTGGCCGATGATCCTCTCCGGCTTGAAGACCTTGCTTGAGACGGGCGAACTGTTGACCACGCCGGGCTCGCTGATGTACGGATAAGCGCCACGACGTGAACCTCAACGTTCACAGAACGATCATAGAAGGAGAAGAGACATGGCGCAGCAAAAAACCACGATCACCGGCGTGTTGACGGTGGGGGTCCCTGTCGTCGATCAGGACCGCGCGCTGGCGTTCTATGTCGATACGCTCGGTTTCGAGACACGCCGGGACGCCGCGGTCGGCCCCGGGATGCGCTGGATCGAGGTGGCGCCCCAAGGGGCAGCGATCACGGTCGCGCTCGTCCAGGCCCGCGAGGGCGTGCCGGCCGGCGTCGAGACCGGTCTCCGCATGGCGACCAGCGACGCGGATAGCGCCCATGCTAATTTGCACGCCCGTGGCGTCCACGTCGACGAGGTGCTGCGGTGGCCGGGCGTGCCGCCCATGTTCGCCCTCCGCGATCATGACGGCAACGGCCTCACGATCGTCGAGGTGCGTTGAGATAGCGAATAAGCGCGTCACCGCGACCCTTCAGCAGAGCCCTGCCACAGGCGGGTGGACGTTCGTGATCATGCCTGAGTCAGCGGCGTTTTTTGGGGACGCGGGGGCGGGTGAAGGTCCGCGGCACGATTAATGGTCACCCCGTCCAGGGCTCCTTTTCTCGCGCCGCAGGGCGTGTGTGTCGAGCAACGGCGCTGATCGTCTCTTGGCACCTGTAGCTGTGCACTGTGCTATGGGCCGGCCGGACGTAGACGAGCGTGGTGCCACGACGGGGCCGTCCATGAGTTTGGCTATGACGATCGGCATGGTCAGGTAGGCCACTTGTCGGCGAAGGCCTGCAGCACTGTAGGGTTGCGACAGTCAACGGGGCAGCAAGGGTGCAACGCGGGTGCCCCGCGCTGTTCAGGGTTGACCCCATAGGGGAAAAGGTGCTCGAAGTAGCCATCTAGGGCGTCGTCCGGAGCGATCATCACTTTGATCGCCTCGGCTGCCGCGAGCGTCCCCGCAAACCCAGAGAGAAAGGAAATCGAGGGGGCATGCGGATCGGGCGGGGCGTCGCAGTTCCCGTCCGGACGTGCTCGCGCACCGGTCTGGCCGGGAGGCCTGCTGCACCCCAGGCATCCGTTCCGGCCGAACAGCACCCGCTCGACGCGACAATTGGCTGCAACTCCCGTCGCCGCGTCGATGAGCGTCCGTGGCAGGTCTCGTTGGACCTGCCAGCGCACGTCGTCATCGTCCAATGCAGTTAGCACGAGAGGGTAGTGCCGGTCTCGTCGCGCTGGGACGCGGCGAGCGAACTGCTTGTACTCAGAAGGCACGGGTTCAATGGTGAGCGCCGGAACCCGCCCGGCCATATAGGCGGTTGCGACGTCCACTTTAAGCGCATGGGTGCGCGCTCCGGCGACGGTCGCGTAGGTCACGCGGTTCAGATTCGTCCAATCCAGTCGATCGGCGTCTATCACCGCCAGCCGGCCGCTGATAAGATGCCGCATGTGCGCAAACGCCGCTAGTATGCCTGCTCCTACTCCTCCTGCTCCGACCAGGATTGCGTCAATCGGCACAGGTGGAAGAGCTGGGCTTAGTCGATCAAAGTGATACGAATACAGCGAGAACACCCCGTGGTGCGGTACCAGCCGCCTGGTGAATGGGAGATCGGAGAGTCTGCGCCTGAACAACAATTTGAATACTTCGCCAGCCCCGAGGGCAGCGGCGGCTAGCGGCCCGATCGGGTTTCCATCATCGCGCGACTCGACGAGTTCGTCCACACTGGCCAGCCATCCGGCCGCATCCACTATGAGGTCGCAGCCACGACGCGGAGCGCCAATCGACACCGCCACGTCTGCGCTTGGTGCATCTGTACATGTGCTCACCGCCAATGGGAATCGATCGGGAAGATCCCCAATCAGCTCGTCGGCGCCGTCCGCATCAACGATCAGCTCGCCAACAAGCGGATCGAGTCGGACTACGTAATCGATGAGAGTGCTGGCGCACAGGCGACGCCCAGGCGTTCCGTTGGCATCAACATGAATGACCACCGATCCGCGTAAGGAGGCCGGCGCGTTGGGCACTCCCAACCCCACCAGTTGTAGGCGCGTGCGGTTTTGCTCGGGCGCTAGTTGGGCAGCGTACGTGGGCACGAGTCGCAACATCACTCAATCCCTATGATCGAATCGTCGACGACCAGCCGATCCCGCTTCTCGGACGTCGGCAACGTCCGCCACTCGCGCTTATCGCGGTATTCGTATACGCCCCATCTGGCTACATCATCGAGCGGCACAAAGGCGAAGTCCGGGACGATGATGGACAGGAATCCGGCCTGCGCCACGAGCGGTCGCTCGCGGTCGGTGGCCGAGATACCGGCGCCTCGCGGGTGCGAGTGAACCTGGGCCAGCGGTACCAGGTCACGCTGATCCAGGGCCTCAAAGAGACGACCCGTCACATCTGCCTCGATTTCTCCGTGGAGATAGCCTGGGTGCGCCCTGGGGAGCACGACGGTCGAGACGAACGCATCGCCGGCGGCAAGAGTTCCCGCCCATACAAGGAACCGCTCCTCGCCGGTCACTCCCGCCTGCCGCAGGAATAGGAACGTATAGTCCAGGACGAGTGATGGGATGTACAGCCGTCCGTACGCGAAGTCACACTCCCTTCGACCGAACGCTCGACGTGGAGCCTCGCCCGCTGCTATTCGCACTGAGAGGAGCGCCTCCACTGGCTCTGTGATGGGGCTGTTGCTCACGGCCGCGCCGCGTCTACGACCACTGGTCATATATTAGACTCGTTGCAAAATAAGCATGGACCACCGTGACGAGCGCAACAAAGCCCTCTACGCGGCCAAAACGACGCCTTTCAGCGGCCAAAGGGCTTGCTAACAGGGCTTGGAGGGGCGCTCCCGTTATTCTGCAACGAGTCTATTGCATTCCTCACGGTAACCACGAGTTGGTACAGGGTATCGAGATCGCTCGGCGGGTTAGTCCAACCAGCGTGCCAGTTGCCGGCGTAGTAGTCGCGCTGACCGCGGATGCACATGACAGGCTCAGGGCCTCGATCGTTTCGCATATAGGGCCCGACCGGGAGAGCGGCGTGCTCGACTCGGTCTGATGGATGAGGATCGTCTTCCCATCCGGCCGGGTCCACGAAGCGCGCGAGCGGGGGCTGGCGCGGGTAGTCGTCGCACTCCAAGCGCAACACGAAGGTGCGGCCGCCAGGCTTTGGAATGCGCACATAGATCACGTAATAGTCGCCCAGGTCCTGTATCCGAGAGGCCCAGCCGTGTTCCCCCGCCTGGGCCTCAACCTTGGCATACTCGTCCTGGACCAGGGACTTGGACGCCTCCTCCGGTGACATTGCCACTATCCTACCAGGCACCGTAAGGGGTGCCCGCCGCCAAGGTGATGTGTTGCTCAGGATGAAGCTTCGCCTCGGCAACGGTCTCGTTTTCTGACAGCTGGTTATCCTTCTGGCTATCGTGCTTGGCGCGCAGCACGTACTGCCCGGCGTCCGCCGCGCTAATGCCGAAGCAGTCCAAGGCAGCGAGTTTCACAGCCTCGATCGTCTCCGTCTCCGTCACCCGCAGCTCCTTGTTAATGCCGTGAACGATAACGATCTCGAACTCGTCATGGGCGGAATGGTTATCCATTGCACCTACTCCCCTTGTGTTTTATATGTCGAACATTGATCGACAATAGAATCATACCAAAGGTGGCCGTCTGTTGCAACTCTCAAACAGTAAGCGTAAAATACAACAGCAGGAAGGAAGGTGTATGGTGCCTGGATCTACAGTCGACGTGGACGCGCTGTACGCAGCGCTCGATCAGAAGCGTCAGCGTAGTCAGATGAGTTGGCGGGAGCTTGCGCACAGGCTCGATATCAGCCCCTCAACGTTTACACGTATGGCACAGGGCCATCGTCCCGATATTGACACCTTTGCCACGCTGCTCCGTTGGCTCGGTATGACCGCCGAAGCGTTCACACGCGCGCCAACCCAACCTAAGGAGGAGCCAGAGCCACTCGCCATGATCTCGTCCTATCTCCGCGCGGCGCGCAACATCCGTCCCCAGGATGCGGAGGCCCTGGATGAAATTCTGCACGTCGCCTACAAGCGGTTGATCCGCGATGCTGGCGAATGACGAGCAAGCTCCGTCGCGGCTTCAAGACGGACGCGGAGCGCATCGCCGTGGCGACGAGGCAGGAGTTAGGCCTGACTGTCCATGATCGACTAGATTGCTACACACTTGCCGATCACCTCGGCATACCGATTCTTTCACTTGGGGAGCTATACCGAGATGGTGCGGCGTTGGTCAGCATCGGCGCGCTGATGGAGGATGAGGCCAAATTCTCCGCGCTGACGGTCTGCGCCGGTACGCGTCGCCTAATCATCTACAATCCGGCCGAACACCCTGGGCGTCACGCGAATTCCCTTGCACACGAGCTGTCGCACATCCTGCTGGAGCATCCACCGGCCCCTGCGTTGGAAGGCGGCTGCAGGCGGTGGGCGGGCCTGTACGAGGAAGAGGCCGATTGGTTGGCGGGTGCACTGTTAGTGCCCCGAGATGGCGCGATGGTGTTTGCTGCGCGCGGTGATACGCTCCAAGACGGTGCCCGACACTTCGGCGTGAGCGTGACGCTGTATAGATGGAGAGTGAACGTGACGGGAGTCCAGCGGCAGGTGAATGCAGCTGCCAGTCGTCCTCCGTCGAGACGATATGGTGGCTGACAGAACTGGGCGGTGAGCCCCAAGGGATGTGCCTTTGCGCCATAGATGGACGGAATGAAAAGGGCTACGCAAACAGTGGGAGAATCTGAGGGTGGCATCTGTAGCACATAGGCGAGCTGTCTCAGACCAGCGGGTCCTCATAACGGGAGTATCAAGCGGCTTGGGGCTAGCAATGTCCCGTGTACCTGTGCTCACACGCCGCCAACGACCTGACCGGGGCGCGCATCGTGGTCACTGAGTTCGACCACTGGCTACAGGAGGCGCAGGCAGATAGACGGCGACATGGGGCAATATAGAGATGGTGCTCATGCAACTAGACGGAGTTTCCTTCTTTCTCGCCCGTTGCAGTGGCGTCTGTGTCGACGGCTTGACAAACTAGGAAGTTCTTAGCACAATAGTGGCGCAACAACCCATGTGTGGGGACAGGCTGTCATGGGGTAGAAGGACGTCGTGTGGCAACGCTTCGCCAATTACGGCAGCAGCACCAGCTCACCCAAGAGCAACTGGCCACTACGGCCGACGTGTCGCTATCGACCGTTTATCACATTGAGGCCGGGAAGGGGCAGCCACGTCCGTCGATCGTTCGTCGGCTTGCGCGCGCGTTAAGCGTTATGCCCGAGGAGATTGATGTAGGGCCGTCGAACCCTGTACCTGCGGCGCCACCATCAGAGCCATTTCTGGCACAAGGTGCAAACGATGTTCACGAATGAATGTCCGCCTGTCGTGACGTGGGAGATTGACTGATGCTTGACCAGCGCGACGAACGAAAGGGCTTGTAGATCGATGGAGACGCAACAGCTAAGCTGGCTTACCAACTTTATCTGGGGCATCGCTGATGATGTCCTCAGGGACGTGTATGTGCGTGGTAAGTACCGCGACGTGATCCTGCCGATGCTGGTCATCCGGCGACTCGACGCCGTGCTCGAACCAACCAAGCGCGCTGTGCTGGACATGAAGACGAATCTTGATGCGGCGGGCGTCGCTAACCAGGACGCCGCCCTGCGCCAAGCAGCCGGACAGGCCTTTTTCAACGCGTCACCTTTTACACTGCGCGACCTCACGTCTCGCGCGAAAATACAGCAACTTCGCGCTGACTTTGAGGCATACCTCGATGGCTTCGCGCCGAACGTCCAGGAGATTCTCGACAAGTTCAAATTCCGAAACCAGATACAGACCCTCGTCGACGCGGACATCCTGGGCAGCCTCATCGCGAAGTTCCTCGATTATCGCATCAATCTGTCGCCTGAGCCGGCCCTCGACAACGAGGGTCGCGTCCGCCTCGCGGGGCTCGACAACCATGCCATGGGGACGATGTTTGAGGAGTTGATCCGGCGCTTCAATGAGGAGAACAATGAAGAGGCTGGCGAGCACTTTACCCCGCGCGACGTGGTCACGCTCATGGCCGAATTAATCTTCCGGCCGATCGCGGACGCTATAAAAGATGGAACGTACACCGTCTATGACGGGGCGTGCGGGACGGGCGGGATGCTCACCGTGGCGGAAGATCGGCTGGCGCAACTCTCCGCTGAGCATGGCAAGCGCGTCTCTGTACACCTTTTCGGGCAGGAAGTGCAGCCGGAAACCTACGCCATCACCAAAGCCGACCTGCTGCTCAAGGGCGAAGGCGAGGAGGCGGAGAACTTCGTCTACGGCTCGACGCTCTCCGCGGATGGCTTCCCCGTCAGGGAATTTGACTTCATGCTCTCGAACCCGCCGTACGGCAAGAGCTGGAAAACGGACCTTGAGCGCATGGGCGGCAAAGGCGAGATGAGGGACCCGCGCTTCGTCGTCGCGCACGCGGGCGTGCCCGACTTCAGTCTGATCACGCGCAGCAGCGATGGGCAGCTCATGTTCCTGGCGAACAAGCTGGCCAAGATGAAGCAGGACACGCCACTCGGTAGCCGCATCGCCGAAGTCCATAACGGCAGCTCGCTCTTCACCGGTGATGCGGGACAGGGTGAGAGCAACATCCGTCGCTGGATCATAGAGAATGACTGGTTGGAGGCCATCATCGCGCTCCCGCTCAAGATGTTCTACAACACCGGCATCGCGACCTACATCTGGGTCCTCACCAACCGCAAGCCGGCACACCGTCAAGGGAAAGTGCAGCTCATCGACGCCGTCACCTGGTTCAAGCCGCTGCGGAAGAACCTGGGGGAAAAGAACTGCGAACTCACTGCGGATGACATGCAGCGCGTGGTCGAGGCGTTCCTCGCCTTCAAGGAGACCGAGCACTCTAAAATATTTCCGAACGAAGCCTTCGGCTATTGGAAGGTCACGGTTGAGAGGCCGCTCAAACTCAAGGGTATCGATCCACACCGTAGCTACTCACCGAAGGAGATCAAGGAGCTGCGGGCCACGGATGCGGTGGACGACACGGGCACGCCGGTGATTCGGAAGATTCACAAGGCCGGAAAGGTTCACGCCGACCCGTTACATGGACTCTTCGCGGTGACGATTGGTGGGACGCCGTGCGTGGTCGAATATGAGCCGGACAGCGATCTGCGGGACACCGAGACGGTCCCGCTCCTGGAAGAGGGGGGCATCGAGGCGTTCATGCGCCGCGAAGTCCTGCCGCACGTTCCTGATGCGTGGCTTCAAGAAGACAATGCTCAAGTCGGCTACGAGCTTAGCTTTACACGTTATTTCTACAAGCCGAAGCCGATGCGGACGCTGGAAGAGATTCGGCGCGATATCGAGGCGCTTGAGAAAGAAACCGAAGGACTTCTTGAGGAAGTACTCGTGGAGGCTACCAGCGCATCATGAAAATCACGCTTGGAGCCTTCCCTGAAATTCGTCCAACAAGAATAGAGTGGCTTGATGCCTGTCCAACTCATTGGCATGACTCGCGCATCAAACGCCATTTTCGTGAGAAAGAGGCACGCAAGGGGAATGCTAACATCCAGCTCCTCTCTCTTACGCGTCAAAGAGGTTTAGTTACTCACGCGAGTGCAACCAGCAAGATGGCTTCAGTTGAAGACCTCTCAAATTACAAGGTGTGTGAGCCGGGCGACCTGGTAATGAATCGCATGCAAGCATGGTCAGGAATGTTTGCTGCATCGCGCATTGAAGGCGTTGTCAGCCCAGACTATAGCGTTTTTGAGGTCACGAATGGCAACGTCGAGTTCTTTGAGAGTTTGTTTCGCTCTCCAAAACTAGTGGGTCACGCTGCATTTAAGTGGAATTGGGCGGCGACAGCGGCAGACCCGCCAAGGCGGCGTGCCCGCGCGCGGCGGCGGCGCTCCCGTCGTTTGCCATCCCACACGAAGGGGGTCGGCTC